>Ga0154526_1057_pt1 | contig 19779 bp, 20 predicted proteins | sample RifGroE2_FD_105669 | JGI IMG/M metagenome (GOLD analysis project Ga0154526, IMG submission 105669) | Clostridiales bacterium GWE2_32_10
GCAAAGTGTCGTATACTCAGACGGTTCAAGAGAAGACTACACATACTACAAAAACAATCTAAATAAAACCTTGACTAATAAAAAAGCAAATGGTACAATAATAGACACATACACGTATACATACGACGGAGCCCACAATCAAACGAGTAAGGTTGATGCAAAAGGGACTACGGTGTATACCTATGACAGCTTAAACAGACTAGAAACAGTAACAGAGCCAAGTGGAACAGTCACGAAATACACATACGACAAAGCAGGCAACAGAAGTACGCAGACCGTATCAAACAATGGAAATACAGCGGTCACAGTCTATACTTATAACGAACAAAACAGGCTACTTGCAGTAACAACAGTAAATGTAGGAGATGTAGACAAAACAGTATACACTTATGACAACAACGGAAACCAACTAAGCAGTGCTCACAGTGAAGTAAAAGCAGCAACAGGTGCAAATGCAGGATTATCAATAACAACTGCCGGAAGCAATACAGGCACAGAAGTTACATTAAATCAATACGATGTATGGAACCAGCTTGTAAAAACAATCATTGGAGATAAGATTGTAACAAATATTTACAACGGTGAGGGCTACAGAGTTGGTAAAGTAGTAAATGGAACTACAACAAACTATCTATACGAAGGAGATAAGGTAATCCTTGAGTTAGATGGTAGCGGAACAGAAAAAGCCAGAAACGTATATGGAACGAATCTTGTATCAAGAACAGTAGACGGGCAAACTTTAAATTATATGTATAACGGTCATGCTGATGTTACTGCATTACTTGATAGTACAGGTGCTATCGTGGCGATTTATTACTATGATGCATTTGGAAATATTGTAGAACAGACAGGAAATGTGAATAATAGTATAACATATGCTGGATATCAATATGATAAAGAGACAGGTCTGTATTACTTGAATGCGAGAATGTATGACCCAGTGACTGCAAGATTCTTGCAGGAGGATACATATAGAGGTAATAAGAATGATCCACTTTCATTAAACATATACACTTACTGCCATAATGAGCCTATGATGTATACTGACCCAACAGGGCACAGAGAAACTATCGATAGTAAATTATCGAAGAAAGATCAACAAAGGATAGACAAATTAACAAAAGACTATAACACTGCAAAAGCTAAAGGAAATACAAAAGCAGCAGAAGATGCACGAAGGGCAGCGGTAGCAATAAGACAAGCAACAGACTCAGGAATAAAAAACTATGCAGATAATTATAATTATACTACAAAAGCAACAGTAGGGAATAATACAACAAGTTACAGTAAAGGTTCATCTGGTAGCGGGGTAAAAGCGGTTCAGCAGGTACTAAGAATAGTTGGGTATAGCGTTGGCTCATCTGGTGCAGACTCATATTTTGGTAATGATACGAAGGCAGCAGTAGTAAGATATCAAATAGATAAGGAACTTTATTATGATGCAGTAGTAGGACCAACAACAAAGAGTTACCTAGTACAAGATTTGATAAATCTATCAAAAAACAAGCGTTCGACTAGTAATATAGCGAGAAATACCACAATTGCTCCTGCAACCAATTTAGTTGGTGCTAATGCAAATAACAACCTAGGAACGCAAATACTAGATGGAACACAAACGGTTCTTGACGTTGGAGGATTAGTGCCAGGTTATGGAGAACCTCTTGATGGACTAAATGCACTCATATATGAATTAAGAGGAGACCATGTAAATGCAGCACTTTCAGGAGCATCTATGGTACCAGTTGCAGGTTGGCTTGGAACAGGAGGAAAATTTGTAAACAAAGGAATTAAAACAGCAGAAACAGTGGATGATGTAGTCGATACAGTAAAAGTTGGGGAGAGAGTGGTTGAGGGAGCAGAGGGAATTACTAAAATTACAGGAAGAAATTTGAGCATTACAGGAAAGCCTAATTCAATTGTTGATTTATATAATGAAGAAGGTGTGCTACTGCAAAGGCGTTTCTACAATAAAGAAGGTAAAGCTTTCAAGGATATTGATTATTCACATGGTGATGCTCACAATAATCATACATTTCCTCATGAGCATACATGGAATTGGAAAGATAATAATCCAAGTAGAAAATAAGCAGAAAGGGGTATAAAACAATGAAGGAATTATATGATATTATAATTAATGAATTATATGAAGATAAATCTATTTCAGCATTGTTATATTTATTAGAAGGTGGACGTGAATTGAGCTTTAGATACGAAAACGAGGAATTTTCAGTAACTCGAGATAAAGAAAGATTTTATTTAAATAGTCAAGACAGTAAAAAAAGTCAGATTTATGTAGATGCTTGGCAACTAATAGAAAAAGGACAAGTGCATGGGAAAAAATTTATGGATATATGGAAAGACATTGAGTTACTGACACTATACTAAGAAACTTAATATTGAATATATTAATGTAGATAATGGGGACGGTTTTTTGACAACTTTTAATTAAAGCAAATAAGATGTTGACATAAAATGAACGTTCCCACTTGCTACAGGGGTTGTAGATAAAACAGTTTATACTTACGACAACAATGGAAATACAATAAGTAGTGCACACAGTATAATCAAGGCAGCAATTGGTGCTAATGCAGGTTTATCTATAACATCAGCTGGAAGCAGCACAGGTACATAGATACTTTAAACCAATACGATGTATGGAACCAGCTTGTAAAGACGATAGTTGGGGATAAGACTGCAATCAATACATACAATGGAGAGGGCTACAGAGTAGCTAAGACAGTTAACGGAACTACAACAAATTATCTATACGAAGGAGACAAAATAATCCTAGAGCTAGATGGTAGTGGAATAGAAAAGGCAAGAAATGTATATGGAACAAACCTTGTATCAAGAACAGTAGACGGGCAGACTTTAAGCTATATGTATAACAGTCATGCTGATGTGACAGCATTACTTGATAGTACAGGTGCTATTGTAGCTACATACTACTATGATGCATTTGGAAATATTGTAGAACAAACAGGAAATGTGAATAATAATATAACATATGCAGGATATCAGTATGATAAAGAGACTGGGCTATACTACTTGAATGCAAGAATGTATGACCCAGTAACTGCAAGGTTCTTGCAGGAGGATACATATAGAGGAAATTCTAATGATCCATTGAGCTTGAATTTGTATACTTATTGTCATAATGAACCGATAATGTATATTGACCCGACGGGGCATATTGATGAGAATTTTGACAGTAAACTATCTAGCAGTGATAAAGCAAGAATAACAACACTAACAAGTGCATACAATTTTGCAAAAAAGGCAGGACTCACAAAAATCGCAGAAGATGCCCATAGAGCAGCAGTCACAATAAGAAAAGCATATGACAAAGACTATGCAGACACATACAAATATACAACAACTAAAAACGTAGGAAATAACAGTACAAGTTATAGCAACGGTGCAAAAGGAAGCACGGTAAAAACAATACAAAATGCTCTTGTAAACAACGGATATAGTGTAGGAGCATATGGCAGTGATTCAGACTTTGGAAATGCAACAGCAGCAGCCGTAGTAAGATATCAAGTAGATACGTTGAGAAATAATATTTCAGGTGATGAACTATACTATAATGGAGTAGTAGATGCAAAAACAATGGCAAGCTTAGGAATAACAATCCCAACACAACAGAAAAAATCAACAAGTAATCAGCAATCGAATGCTACTGTACTAACAAATAATAATAAAACAGAAATAAATAATACTAGCAATTGGGTAGACAGCACGTTAAGTTACGTAAAAGACTCTGGAGAGCAAGTAGTAATGGGGAATTATACAAAAAAGGTAACTGTACTAGGAACAGCAGGACAGGTTGCAACAGGTGTAATAGGGGTGGATTTACCAGCAGACATCAGAGATTTAAGTGATTGGAAATGGACATGGGGGCATGCTGGACAGACAACCATGGATGGAATAGGGTTGTTACCTGTGATAGGTGTGTTGAAAAATGCAGATGATGAGTAAAAAAGGAGGTTTTTGAAATGAAGACTGATGTATATTATTTTACAGGAACAGGTAACTCATTGGCAGTTGCAAAGGACATTGCAAAGGAAATTAAAGGAGAGTTTATTTCCATCCCTTCAGTAATAGGTGAAAATAATATTAGAATAGATGCAAAGGCGATTGGAATTGTTTTTCCTGTATATATGTGGGGGGTACCTCTTATTGTTGAAAGGTTTATAAAGAAAATAGAAAATCTAAATGAAAAATATATTTTTGCTATTGTAACCTATGGTGGTATGCCTGGAAGTGCAATAAATATCCTTGAGAAAATAATAGAAAGATGTGGCGGAAAGCTTTCGGCAGGTTTTAAGGTACATATGCCAGGTAATTATACACCGATGTACGGTGCGATTGCAAAAGAAAAGCAACAAAAGTTGTTCGATAATTGGGATAAAAAGGTTAAGATTATTGCTGAATATGTAAAATTTAATAAGCAAGGTAAAAAAGAAAATAATAATATGCTTATTAACTTTATTTTTTCAGGCATCATTTATAAAATTTTGGCTAAGAATATTCCTAAAATGGATAAGCAGTTTTGGTCTGATGAAAAATGTAATGAATGTGGAATTTGTCAAAAGGTCTGTCCTGTAAATAATATTGAAATGATTGACAGTAAACCTTCATGGAAAGGTAATTGTGAACAGTGCTTTGCTTGTTTGCAGTGGTGCCCAGAAAAGGCTATTCAGTATGGAAAGAACACATCAACACGTGAAAGGTATCATCATCCAAATGCCAATATTTCAGATATTATTAAGCGAGTTAGAAACGACTGAAAAAGTAGGATTTAGGGGGAGATACTGTGATAAATGTAAGCTTAATGAATATGTGCATGATAGAGGACAAAGAAGGAAATGTATTGGTTCAGGAAAGAGTAAATAAAAAATGGAATGGCGTTGCTTTTCCTGGTGGCAAAATAGAAAATAAAGAATCAATTTATGCTTCTGTAATAAGAGAAGTTAAAGAAGAGACAGGACTTGACATAAGTAGTATAAATTTTTGTGGCATAAAAGATTGGTACGAAGAAAAAGATGATAAGAAATTTCTTATATTCTTATTTAAGACGAATATATATAAAGGAACTTTGATAGATGAAACGTACGAAGGTAAAAATTTTTGGGTTAAAAAAGATGATTTGAAAAATTTAAAGTTAGCGGAGGGATTTTTGGGAGATATGGAGTTGTTTTTAAACAATGAAACTTTCGAAATATTCTGGGAATATGATGAGGTAAAAGGATGGAAGAAAAATTTGTACTAATTTGTTTTAGTGAATAGATGTGTAAATGTCAATAGTTTTTTGTAGGAAAAGAATCGGCTTAAGCTGATTCTCCCAAATCCATTCATTACTATATCTCTGCCTTACCACCGTTTTAGCCTTGATAATTTCATTAGCTTCTAGTTTGTCATTAATTCCCTTTGCGTACAGGGCTACGTTACTATCATCAAAATCTATTAAAATAGCACCTAAATTCATACCTGTCTCTTTTAGAGCAGGTGTGTTTTCGTTTAATACGAGCAAATTACCTGTACTTGCAGCCTATAGTACTACAAGCCCAAAGGATTAGGTTTGAGAATTGAATAAATTAAGTTTGGTATATTTTCCTATATGCTCACAGCAAGCTTATTTTTTGAAATCAATTTATCGTATGATTAGTATCAATACAATATGTATTTAATATACCCACGTAAAATTCAACAGGAAAATTAGAACTAACAGTCCCAGGCGTGTCAGTTCAAGTTCATGAAGCAATATAAATTTCTATTCTGTAAATGAAAAAATATTAGGGAAATGTGTTGAAAAAAAATAGATATTGGTATATAATACAAATTAAGGGTTAATATAGGAAAACGTGTGGGTACGCGAAAAGTATAAAAATTAAAGCAAGTAGGGATTAATTGATATTTTGGGGGTCTTTTTATTTGAAAATAGTATTAGTTAATTTTAGAGAGAAAAATTATAATAAAAAAATTATAATAATTAGAATGTTTCTTCAACGAACCTAAAATATAAAAGATTTTTAGTAGTAAGAGTTTCACAAATGATAGATGATAGTATCACATTTATGCTATTTATATATATAAGAAAATAATGATTATTTTGATATAAGAGGAGATGATTGAGTGGTTGGAAGGAAAGAATTAATGTATGAGTTGGAAGATTACAAAACAGAATATAAAAAAGAGATGATTTGCGTAAAAGAGACCATAAAATTTATAAATAGTAATGAAAATTTAATAAGAGATAACAATGAAAATGAGCATATAACTGCATCAGTGTGGATTATTAATGAAGATATGAATAAATGCTTATTAGTGCATCATAAAAAGTTGAATAAATGGATACAAATAGGTGGACATGTAGATGACAGTGAGAGTGCATATGATGCTGCAGTTAGAGAAACAAAAGAGGAAACAGGATTAGTGGATATTAAGTTAATGGGCAATGGAATATTTGACATATCAATATTTGAGGGAATGAAGAAAGGCAGGAAGCATAAACATTATGATGTTATATATTTATTCCAAGCTAATGAAAATGATAAACTTATAATAAGTGATGAGTCAAATGAGTTAAAGTGGATTAACATTAATGATATTAACAGATATACGAATGAGGAAGAAATCTTAAGGTTAGCGGAAAAAACTAAAAAATTAAGGTAGCTCAATAGGTGAAATTAAGTGGCAATATAATTCAATAATGAAAGGTGGTAGAGTAATGCAAGAAAAAGTAATAATCCTTTTATCTGGTGGACAAGATAGTACTACATGCCTACTACAGGCAATTAAAGAATATTCTAAGGAGAATGTTGAAGCAATTTCATTTATTTTTAATTCTGAAATTAGTAAAGCGGTTTCATGTGCAAAAGAAATATGTGATACTTTGAAAATTAAACATAGTGTTTTTGATGCAGGAGTAATGTGGAATGTGGCAGGCGATAAGATTGTCGAAGGACGTAATATAATATTTTTAACATTAGCTGGTATGTACGCAGAAAGCAAGAACATAAAGATTATAATTACTGGACTTCAAGGTGATAATTCACATCCGGAATCTAGTCATCCTGATTGCACTGAAGAATTCGTAATTAATATGAACAAGACATTGAATATTGCGATAGGATATGATTTTAAAATAAAAACACCATTGATGGGCCTGAGAAAAAGTGAAATATGGAAGATATCAGATGACTTGGGGTGCATGAAATTCATAGCTGATAAAACATTCTCTTGTTACAAGGGTAAAGATGAACACTGTATGGAGTGCTCGTCGTGTAAAGAAAGATTTGAAGGTTACGATGAGTATATAGAAACAAAAATAGATGATGGAGGACTTCTTGTATGAAGGACGAGAACATCAGTGTAATTAAATTCTCATGGGATGATATAGATAATATAATTGATGGTATTACAACTATTTTAGAATCTGATGGGTTACCAGAAATAATAATTGCAATAGCAAGAGGGGGAATGATACCAGCTGTTATTTTATCACATAAAACTGGTATAAGAAATATTCAGATTTTTAGCATACAAGAAACGGTAGATGATACAGTAAACTCACAAAAGTTACCTCCAACGATTGGTGAAAACATTGATTTTAAAACATTTGAAGGTAAAAGAATATTGATAGTAGATGATATTATTGGAAGTGGAAGTACATTAAAAGCTGTTATTAATGTGATAGTGACTTATTCACCAAAAGAAGTAAAAACAATGGCGTGTTGCGTTAATCTTTTAAATTGGGAAAAAGATAACTATGGTAGATGTGAAGACCTAGTAGATTATATTGGAAAGAAAGTAGAAGGTTGGGTAGTTTTCCCATGGGAAAATAATTAAAAATCGAAAGGTGGTAGCAATATGAAAGGAAGTTTAATAACCTTAGAAGGAATAAGTGGAACAGGTAAAACTTTTTATAAGAAAAAGCTACAGGAAGAGTTTAAGGATAATGAAAGTGTTGTATTTATAAAAGAAATTTTTGATGAAGTTCACGAAGGGTTGAGTAAAAAGATTTTCTCAGCATTACGTCATACAGGGGATAGATTTTTTAATATGGGAGTGCCATTAACTGAGACTTTCCTACTTTTAGCAGGCTCCATGTATAAATATGAAAGTGTTGTAAGAAAGATGCTTGAGGAAGGTAAAATTGTTATTGAAGATAGAGGTATCGATACTGTTGCAGTTTATCAAGCACTTTTAATCTCCGCCCAAACAGGTGAAGATCCTTTAAAATGTTCTAGTGATATACTTAATTTTATTTCAAAGTTTAGAGCATTGCCAGACACAACATTTCTACTAGAAAGAGATGTAGAGACTTCGATTAGAAGAGCTGAGATACGTGACGATAATCCTTATACAGAAGAACAGGTAGAGTACTTAAAAACTGTGGATAGTCTATATTCGGCTTATGCAGATAGACATCAAGATAGAATTGTAAGATTAGATTTGGAGAAAGAAACTGAAGTAGATATTTTTGATAAAATGAAAGAAGTAATTGATGAAAAACTACAAGAAGAAATAATTGAGGTTGAATAGTTATGGATAAAGGGATTTCTTTGTTATGGGCATTACGTTCAAAATGCAATTTTAATTGTAAATATTGTTATCTTAGCTTTCCAAAAGAAGAAAACCCAGTAAAAGATAGGGTTGAATTAGTGGAGAAAGAGGATTTAACACTAGATGAAATGCTAGAATTTGTTTCTAAGTTTAGAGAAAATGATATTAATAGGGTTTTTATTGCAGGGGCAGAACCCTTGTCATGGAATAAAACTCTACAGGTTGTCCAGAGAATTAAAGAAGTTGGATGTGAAGTTGTATTATGCACAAACGGGTATGCATTAAAAGATAAAACACTATGTGAAAAGGTAATTAGACTAAATATAGATGCAATTTCAATATCTCTTGATTCGTATGATTATAAGTATAATGATGAGTATAGAGAGTATCCGGGAGGAAATGGCTGGCAAATAGTTGTAGATGCAATAAAAAATTTAATAAGAGAAAGAGATCAGAAAAAAGGTAAAACTCAAATAGGAATATATTCTGTGATAACAAAACTTAACATATCTCATTTGAAAAGTACATATGATTTTGTTTCTAAAGTAGGTGCTGACTATTACGTATTTCAACCTATATTCCTTAATCAAAGTAGTGATTTATATGATAAATTATTTATAAAAGATGAATATGTAGATATGTTCAAAAAACAAGTAGAAGAGTTGTATAAATGTGATAAAGGTGTGCTGTTACCTGATAAGAACTATGTTAAATTGTTATTTGAAAATAAAGAAAATAAAGTTATTAAAGAATGTTTTGCAGGAAATGATTTGTTTTTTATAAGACCTAATGGTATAATTAATGCATGCCCTTCGGGTAAATGTATAAAAGGGGCTAAAAAAATAAATACTGTGAAGGATAATTTAGTAGAAATATTTAAAGAAAAGAAGTTGCATCAAAAGAATTGTCCATATTTTTCTAGTGATTGTGTGAATATGTGGCAGTTGATGGCCTTTGATAATATTATAAACAAATGTTAAAAGGGGGACTCAGAGTGATTGGTGAAATTGATTTAAAAGAGTTAAATTCTTTGATGAACGGCTCATTTAACCCATATATAAGCGAGAGTCATATTGTTAAATTTGAAGATAAACTAGCTAAGTTTTTTAAAACTAAACATGCAATAGCGGTGTCTTCTGGCACTGCAGCGATACATTGTGCTCTAGCAGCCTTAGATATTGGTAAGGGTGATGAAGTTTTGGTGCCATCGGCTTCTTTAATTATGTCTGTGTTACCAGTTTTATATCAAAATGCTACTCCGATTTTTGTAGATTGCAAGAAAAATGGTATAGACTTTGATTATGAAGATTTAGAAAGAAAAATATCTCCAAGAGTTAAAGTTATCATCCCAGTATATTTATGGGGATGTTCATATGATATGGATAAATTAATGAAATTTGCATCAAAACACAAAATTGATATTGTTGAAGATGCATGCCAAGCTCATGGAACAAAATGGGGTGGTAAATATCTAGGTACATACGGAAGGCTCGGTTGCTTTAGTTTAAAGGATGGGAAACTATTATCAACAGGTGAAGGTGGATTTTTATTAACAGATGATTCTGATATTGCAGATAGATGTAGATTGCTTAGAAATCATTGCATTAATACATTAAATCCAGAGTCATCATTTTCAGAAGTAGGATGGAATTATAGAATAACTGAATTCCAAGGTTTGATTGGTAATACCAAAATTGAAAGTTTAGATAAAATTATTGCAAGAAGACAGCATCAAACTAAGTATCTATATGAAAGACTTGTGAGTAATGAACATATAGACATATATGAGTATTTTAGCAATGAGGATCCTAACTATTTTTCAGCATTAATATTTATAAAAGACGGGAAGAAAGGCATTGAAGTGGCTAAAGAATTAAATAGATATAAAATAATAAATAGTACAGGTACCTTTGGGTTAATACCAATATATGAGAGAAATTCAATAATTAAGTATTTATCTAATCTACAAATTAAGTTTGATTTTAATAAAAAGTCAAACTGTCATACCCTATTTCAAAATATAGTAGCAATATCTGTTATGGATGATTTTACAGATGAGAAGTTAGATGAAATTGCAGATAGGATAGAGATCATTTTAAATGAGGGTAAATAAAGGGAGGCAAAAAATGGATAATTCAACTAAAAGACTGTTAGAAGAAACATCATTTTTAGTAATAGATTTTGAAACTGTGACTCCAAAAGGAAGACCTCCTGAACCGATTGAATTAGGTCTTATTAGAATTAGTAATGCTTATAACATTGATGATAAAACGGCTCGTAGCGTTTTTATAAAACCACCAGAAGGAGTAAAACTAACTAGCTTTGATACTTATCAAACTGGAATCACTGAAAGTGATATATCAAATGCAGAAAGTTCACAGGAAGTAATGAGAAGGTTAGATAATGTATGTGCACAAAAAGACTATGTTTTTATTGCACAAAATGCTAAATACGAAGCCAATATACTTTCTGCACATGTCGATAATAATCCCAACATTAAAAAGACTAGATTCATTGATACAATCTTACTTGCAAAGAAAATAATACCGGGATTGCCAAACTATAAACTAGATACAATAGCAGATATTTTATCAATAAAAATTCCTAAAGATCGTCACAGGGCACTGCCCGATTGTATATTAACAGCACAGATATTTATCGAAATGTTAGAACTCTGCAAAGGAAAAGAAAATGTTAAATATCTAAATGATTTAATGAAAATTGCAGAAATTAAAACTAAGTATAATCAGTCAAAACAAATATCATTTTTTGATTTATAATTTAAAAAGCATCTTACTTGCTTACTATGTCAAGCCTGACCCAAAGAGCGAAGAATCGGCTTAAGCTGATTCTCCCAAATCCATTCATTACTATATCTCTGCCTTACCACCGTTTTAGCCTTGATAATTTCATTAGCTTCTAGTTTGTCATTAATTCCCTTTGCGTACAGGGCTACGTTACTATCATCAAAATCTATTAAAATAGCACCTAAATTCATACCTGTCTCTTTTAGAGCAGGTGTGTTTTCGTTTAAGACGAGCAAATTACCTGTACTTGCAGCCTCTAAAACCACAAGCCCAAAGGACTCGGAGATGGAGGGCATTATAAATAGATTGGATAAGGTAAGCAGGTTGATTACAGTTTCATGGGACACACCTCGCGTGAAGCCTATATCGCTTGTAAATAATATATCTGATATGTTTAGTCCGTATTCTACTCCAGTGTTATATACAAAGGATTTATATACTGCGGTGTTAACACTGTATTCTTCTACATCACAAAATATAACCTTAACGCTTTTGCTAAATTGTCTTTTTAGTGCACCAGCTATCATGGCTATTTTTTCGAGTTTTTTATTTACATTTAATCTAGTAGGATACACGATAAGTATATCGGGTGATAATATATCTAACTTTCTATGTACCAGTCTGACCTCTTCTGTCATATAGTTAAAGTAGTCGAAGGAGTTATTTACTACTCTACATTTATCTATGTCTACTTTGTATTCCCTTGCTAGTTTTTCTATACCGGCTGATGTTGGATAAGCAAATATAGTATTATCCATAGGCTCATACATAGCTGATATGGGCCACCTAAGGCTACCTTTAGTAGGTGGCTCTAATGGCTCAGAGTGGGTAAAGGCTATAAATTTCAAATTAAGTAAATTTTTTTGAGCTTTCCTTATAGCAACATTATGTATCAAATACCAGCTTTGCCTAAGTATATCATGTAACATGCATACATCTACGTCATTCAAATATTTTTCAAAGTCCTTTGCTACTAAATTTACTTCTTTATAGAAAGACTTATGCACGGTACTATTTAGCTCTAAATAATTGTACCATTTAAAATTTTCACCATTTATTTTATTACATATTTCCACCCATTCAATATTGGGGTTGAGTAGAATACCTTTTTGAGCGTCTCTATTACATGTTTCAGGTATTAATACTTTTATGTCTATACCATTTGCTAACAGCATTTTCAAATGCTCTTTTAAAATTGAGACTATAGAATAGCTTTCCCGAAAGCTATTTATCATAGCGACTATAGCAATCTTCACAGCTTCCCGACCTCCTGATCTCCTGTGTCTTTTGTATCCACCTTTATATCTATATTAATAGTTGACTTAGGCAAGTCAAGCTTGAATCCATTTTCAGGATCTTTTATTTCTTTGCCATCTACAATTAGTTTTTTTATTTTATAAGATTTATCATTATTCCCTAAATTGTTAGTTTCCATCAATATCATCTCCCACTATAAATTATGCATTATAGTGCTGAAATATGATACACATATGGTATGGACATGCATATTATATTATATGGAGGTGATAATTTGAAAATGATATATGAGATAAAAAACATCGCGATAGATATGAGTCTTTATGGATCAGGAGTAATATTACCTGATGCAGATATTACGGTAGGTAGAAGTAGGGGGACAATATTTAGTGGAAGGATAATTTCTGAGGTAACTTCTGATCCTATAGCAGGAGCTCCAGTTATGCTGATAAAACGAATAGATTGTGTTGACACACCTATAGCGTATACTCTTACAGATGCGGAGGGATTCTTTATGATAGGAGTAGAGGTGGTTGATACATCAGCCGTGTATATAATAAAAACGACTTATTATGATGGTGATATATAGGATACTTAGGAATAACTAAAATATAAAACACTAGTAAATATTAAGAACTACCCCCTTATAATGTCATTGCGAGCATCTTTCCGCGAAGCAATCTCGTTTTTATATTTCTCTAAATCTTATATAAAATCAGGCTTAAAGAGAGATTGCTTCGTACCTCGCAACGACAACATAAAGTGTCAACTTATGGGGGAGGCTTAATAGTTATAATATTACATATTAGTCTTTTAAACCTCTTCATCACAACCTTCGTAGTATATTTTTTTTCTAAATCTTCCCGAGCATTTTTTCTAATATTATCAAAGATATCTTTATTATTCAATAAGTAATAAATTCTCTCTTTCCATTCATCCTCTGTATTAGTGTGGACTAATATTCCGTTGTAGTTATCTTTTATCACCTCAGAGTATGGATATAGGTCACTATATACTCCGACGGAATTCGCGGCAGTGATTTCTAGATACTTATTTGCACATTTTGACATAGAAGCTATAGAGTTATCAAGTGGGGCAACAAGTATATGTGGGCTTATTTTTGATATTTCTTCACAATAATTAATATAAGACATGTACGGCAATCTAATTATATCAATACCTTCAAAATATTTCATATCGTCTTCTTTTAATATTCCGAAAAGGAGGATTCTAATATTTTTATTCTCCCTGCCTATTTCAGAAAGTGCACGAAAGGCCTCCTCGTTAAAACGAGGGGTTCCGGCATACCCTATGATGATATCAGTATTATCTTGTTTGTAATTAGGAAAAAAATCAAGGTTTATATTTATTGGTAATGTATATACTTTATTGGCATATGGCTCTATATCTTTTTTTAGATATTTATTGTACACTAATACAGCTGTACAGGCTTTCAATGCTTGTAGGAAAACGTCATATTCATCACCACGGGGGATAAACATATTTGCGTATAGCTTGGGCCATTCCTTGGCTATGCGTATCCAGTTATCGTCTATCATATATAGAGATTTTATATTGTGATTGTTACAATAAGAGATTATGTTCAAAATATTGCAGTGGCTGCAACGCACAAATATAACTAGGTCGGAGTCTTCTATATCTAATATACTTGCATCAAAGCTAAATAAAACCTTATATGTTGCAAACCCTGTGCCATACAACATGTCAAGAAAGTTTAAGAAACAGAGCTGGCTATGAACATACCCCCAACCTTCTTGCAGTATAGCTATTTTATAGCATGGTTTATTATTGACCGACAAATCTAACATAAAAATTTTTTCTCTATTTTCACTATCTTTTCTAAGTAAATATCTGTGAGAAATATCTTTTGATATTTTATAATCTACGGTGTATGGGTAATTTATAAAATTATATACACTGTCATTAGGTGGGATAGGAATGCCTTCAAAATCATAGTTTCTACAAATTTTAATATAAAAATCCCAATCAAAGTATTTTTGCAAGATTTTTGATTTATCAAAGTACCCGATTTTTTTAAATATATCTATACTAATAATTAGGTCGGTTAATTCGAATATTTTATGACATAACAACCAGCCATAGCATAAGGCACTATAAGGATAGGAATACACAACATCTAAGATAGCTCTTTCGAAATAAAATACTTTACATTCATTTGTAGCGTAGATGCTTAGGAAGCTTTGTATTTGTTGAATACTTAGTACATTGCCTATGATTCCCAAATACACATAATCGGTCGTTACCTTACCTAAAGCTTTATTATATAACGTGCTAAATAAATTAGTCTCATTATCAGATGCAATAATGTTCACATCACTAAAACACGATTTTAATAAATTTATAAAATCGTGTTTTTCGTTATTTTTATTATCAATAACCACAATCAAGTGGATATAATTTTTAATATCAGTTAACATTTCTAGTGTAGTAGCCAATTCTTCCTTGAGTATTTCTAAATCACCTATCAAAGGAAGAATGTAAGTAATATTTTTTTTCATAACCTCACCATATTGTTTTTAATAATATTCATTTTTAATACCTCTTTATATTTATGGATGTACTTGCAGATAACCTTAAAGCCTACTTTCTCATATGTTTTGATGGCAGCATAATTATCTGCAAGTACAGTTAAGTACACTTCGCTCATGCCTAACCTTGAAAATGCAAAATCACATATTAGTTTTGTAGCTTCATAACCTATATATCTCCCACGTGCTATTTCCTCACCAATCATTAGCCTCCCAAACTCTGCCATGTCGTTTTTTCTGTCAATATTATATAATGCGACGGCACCTACAGGAACATTGAATTTGGAGTATTCTATTATAAACATTATATCATCACTATTAGCTATATATTTTTCAAACCACTTAATCTGTTCTTCTTTGGTAATCACTTTATTATTTAAAAACCATTCTCGTATTTCGTCTTTGTTTCTCCAATCCATCAAAGTTTTCAAATCGTTTTCATCAAGAGGTCTAAGCTGAATATTATTGCCCTTTATAATATATTCGTGTTTCATTATTTTGCATACCTTAAACAAATTTCTGCTACGTAATCTACATCGGCTTTGGTGAGTCTCATATGCATAGGTAGTGATAGTATTTTGTGTGATATTCTATCTGTATTAGGGCAGGTATCTTTAGCGTAATCATATAAACTATATTCGATATTATTTTTGTAGTGAACTCCTGGATATATCTCGTGTTCATTTAATTTTTCTAACAGCTCATCTCTATTGCCCACCTCGATAATATATAAATGGTTGGATGTTTCACATTTATCAGGTACAGGTATAGTCTTTATTTTATCAGTATATTCTTTAAAGTTATTATTATACCATGTAGCAAGCTGCCTTCTATATGCATTATCTTGGTCTAGGTATTTCAGTCCAACTAGCCCCATGGCAGCCATTATTGAATTCCCGTTATATTTATATCCTAGATGATCTACGTTATACTCCCATTTATAAGTACCTGCACTGCCAGAACGAGAGTAAGTATCCTTGTTAATACCCATCCAGCTGTATTTGCGGACTATATCATCGTAGCTCTTATCTTTAAAACATATCATACCTGAATCACCAGTAGGCAAATTTTTAACTGCTTGGAAGGAGTAGACTGTGACGTCGGCCTCCTTGCCTACGGTATCTCCAGCATATTTTGTGCCACTCATATGTGCGGCATCAAGTATAAGCTTCAAATCGTACTCCTTGCAAAGCTCTACAATATCATAGTATCTTCCGATATTGCCTCCCATTCCAACAAATACTATAGCCTTAGTATTGGCAGTTATTTTACTTTTGACATCTGCAGGGTCTAAGCATAGGTATTCATCTACATCAGCAAAAACAGGATTTAGGTTTTCATATAAAATAGCATGATTTGTAGATACAAACGTCAAAGGTGTAGTGATGATTTCATCATCATCTGTCCAGCCTAACTGCTCCTTTAAAACCTTTACTGCTAGATGTAGTCCCGCAGTTGCAGAGTTTAGAAAATGTGCATTTTCATATCCAGTATATTCTTTCCATTTATTCTCGAATTCTACAGTTTTAAAGCCCATTCCAGTCCAACCTTTTTCTAAACATTCACGTATTTCGCTTAAACACTCTTCTACTCTAAAAGTAGGAACAAATAATTGTATAGCCATTACATCACTCCTTTATTTTTCCACCAATCTATATTTTTTAAATACCAATCCACAGTTTCTCTGAGTCCACTATCAAAATCGTGTTTAGACACAAAGCCTAGGTCGTTCTTTATTTTTGTACTATCTATTGCATATCTAAAGTCATGCCCTTTTCTATCTTCTACATAAGTTATTAGACTTTCACTTTTGTCTAAAATATTTAGTATTAACTTTACGATACCTATATTTGTCATCTCACTATTTGCACCAATGTTATAGACTTCACCGTTTTTTCCGTTATGTAATGCTAAATCTATTCCAAGACAATGGTCTTCTACATGGATCCAGTCGCGTACATTGGTACCCTGACCATAAACAGGGAGTAGCTTATCTTGATAAGCATTACATATCATACGGGGGATAAGCTTTTCTGGTAATTGATAGGGTCCATAATTATTAGAACACCTAGTTATAGTAACAGGAAGATTATAAGTTTTATAATATGCCAAAGCTAATAAATCCGCGGAGGTTTTGCTTGCGGAATACGGGCTACTCGGGGATAAGGTACTGCTTTCAGTGAAATAACCAGTATTAAGAAGGCTACCGTAAACCTCGTCAGTACTAATTTGAACAAACTTATTAACACCATATTTTCTAGCACTCTCTAACAACACCTGAGTTCCAGCAATATTTGTCATTACAAAAATTTGTGGATCAGTTATACTTCTATCTACATGAGATTCAGCGGCAAAATTAACGATATAATCTATTCCGCCTTTTACGATTTTATCTACTAGCTTATTATTTGCTATATCACCCTTTATAAAATTGTAATTAGGATTATTTGCGACGGAAGAAAGATTTTTTTTATCACCAGCATATGTTAAGCAATCAAGATTAATTATTTTATAATCAGGGTATTTACCTAACATATATTTTATGAAATTACTACCAATAAATCCAGCTCCGCCAGTTACTAAAATTGTTTTCACGGTTTATCACCATCCTTTCATTTTTATTTTCATAACTCCACTTTAAAATCCCTGAGCAAAGGCCAGCTGCTGTCTCGTTCGTTTAACGTAACTTTATCCGCATTACCCATAGACCAGTCGATACCTATATCAGGGTCGTTCCATAATACTCCGCCTTGATCATCTTTGTAGTAAAAATCAGTGCATTTATAAGAAAAAATAGTTTCGTCAGATAACACAAGAAAGCCATGTGCAAAGCCCTCGGGGATATAAAATTGTGTTTTGTTTTCTTCTGATAAAATTATACCGTAGTATTTTCCGTACGTAAGTGAGTTTTTTCTTAGATCAACTGCTACATCATATACTGCGCCCTTTATTACCCTGATTAATTTCCCTTGCGGATGTTCTTTTTGAAAATGTAATCCCCTTAAAACACCTTTTCTAGAATATGATTCATTGTCTTGTTTGAAATCTACATCTACATCTATACCATTATCATGGAAATCTTTTAGACTATATGATTCGAAAAAATAGCCACGTTCATCTTTAAATATAGATGGCTCTATTACATATAGGTCTTTTATGTAGGTTTCAGTGAATTTACTCATAGTTTCAACCCCTTTCTGCTATAGATTTTAGGTATGCTCCATATCCAGACTTGGACATTGATTCAGCTAAATCAAGTAATTGCTTTTTGTTTATATATCCCTTTTCGTAGGCTATCTGTTCGACAGCTCCTATGCATGATGACTTCTCTTTTTGAATTGACCTTATTAAACTGCTAGCGTCAAGCAGACTATCATATGTACCAGTATCTATCCACAGAATATTGTCGCTCAATATCTTAACCTGTAGCTGTCCTAACTCTAAGTAGGCTTTGTTCACTTCGGTTATCTCAATTTCACCTCGTGCAGATGGTTTCACATTCTTGGCGATTTTTATGACTTTATTATCATAAAAATATAAACCAGGTACTGCATAGTTAGATTTAGGAATTTTTGGTTTTTCTTCTAAAGATATTGCATTGCCGTATTTATCAAACTCTACTACTCCATATGCGATAGGATTGTCCACGTAATAGCCAAAGATAGTAGCACCTTCTTTTAAACCTGCAGCTTCACATAATATACTAGGAAACGCTTCCCCATAGATAATATTGTCGCCCAAAATAAGTGCAACACTATCATTTCCTATAAAATCCTCGCCTACAATAAATGCATCAGCAAGACCACGTGGTGACTTCTGAATTTTATATACAAAATGTATGCCTAATTGACTCCCATCCCCTAGCAGCCTTTGATATGATAAAATATCATAAGGGGTAGAAATAATAAGCATATCTTTAATACCTGCAAGCATTAATATAGATATAGTATAGTAGACAGTAGGTTTATCATATATAGGTAATATATTCTTAGAAATAGATTTAGTAATAGGATACAGACGAGTGCCATACCCACCAGCTAAAATAATACCTTTCATACTTCACCTCCTCAATGAAAAAATAAGTAGCCTTAATGTTATAATATGTATAGGTAGAGAAATGTGTGTTAATGTCTATATAAAGCATAGGATAAAGGTAACTATTCAGAACCCCCTAGGAGTTGAAACTATAGTCTGTCATTGCGAGGTACGAAGCAATCTCTCTTTAAGCCTGAATTTATATAGGATTTCTAAAAATATAACAACGAGATTGCTTCGCGAAAAGATGCTCGAGAGTGACATTCTGAGGGGGTAGTTCTGAATAGTTACAAAATAATCAGAATAAAACAAATAAAAACCTTACATAAGGTTTTTATTTGTTTTATTCTGATTTAGTAAATGATATTGTAAACTACGCTTCCCATCTCCCATAAATCCCACAGGGAAGTACCAAATTCGAGTTTGCTACCGGTATACCTACTTCGCCTGCGGATACACTCCCTTTAAATCGTTCAGTTATAGTCATATTCAAAATATTACTCAAAACAGTAGGAGAAAAGCCTGTTGTATATGAGTTT
>Ga0154526_1103_pt1 | contig 19358 bp, 19 predicted proteins | sample RifGroE2_FD_105669 | JGI IMG/M metagenome (GOLD analysis project Ga0154526, IMG submission 105669) | Clostridiales bacterium GWE2_32_10
AACAAAGTAGTACCAGAAAACATGGACGGATTTAAAATAGCAGACATAGCAGATCCAAGATGGAAAGCAACACTCGAAGGAGAAAAATACATACCAGTAAGAGAAATGCCAGCATATAACAATACAATACCACATAAGATAAATTTAGGATATAGAGCATACTTTGAAACATACACAACAGGATACGGACATTTTAAAGATGACAAACTAATTATAGGAGACAGACTATTTGTAAACACACCAAATGGATACAAAGAGGTACAAATCTATCTTCCAAAGGATAAATACGCAAGCAAATATGAAAAAGCAACAGATTGGACAAAAACACTACAAAGAAATACTAACTACACAGGAGATCCGATTACCGAAGCAGGAGTATTAACAACAATAGACTTTGCAAAAGAAGAATACATGTGGATTTATGATTACTATATAAGACCAGATGCAAAATTTGTAAAAGTAGAAGACATAGCATCAGGAAATGCAGGAAATATACTAGACATATCTATAGGAAGCCAATCAAAATACTTCATAGATCCAAAAATAAGCTCAGAGCTACTTGTATTATTCCAAATAGATGCATATAAAACACCAGCAATTCTTCAAGACACACATCTAGACTATACATTACAAGATAATACATGGGGAACAGACGCAAATAGTACAAGCTATGGGAATAAAAAACCAACGGGTGGAAAGCTGATGAATTATCCAGCGAATGTAGATGATTATGGAAACTTTAATCATGGAGAAACATTCTGGTATGATCTACAGAATACATTGATTGATGATTTAGATAGGTATACAAATTAGATAGTTAGATAAATATACCCCTTTGTATTTAAAAATACAAAAGAGGGTATATTTGTTTTTATAATTTAAAATATTTTATTTAAAAGTATTGAATAAAATAAAATTTTAGTATAAAATGTAATTATAAATTATAACTAAAAATTGTACAGAATACTTAAGGGGGGAATAATCTTGAATGACTTTTGGGTAAAGTTTTATGGGGTTAGGGGGACTTATCCTGTAGCCTGCAAACAAATGCTAAAGTATGGTGGAAATACCTCTTGTGTTTATATGAAGGCAGATAGAGAGGATTTGATTTTTGATGCTGGAACTGGTATAATAGTTCTAGGGAAAGAATTTGAAAAACAAAGGATGGATGCAAATATTTTTATAACCCACATGCATATTGACCATATACAGGGATTGACATTTTTTATGCCTATGTTCATGGAAGAGAAAAATACCTTTAAAATATATTGTAAAGATACTAAAAATCTAAATTTTAAGGAACATTTTTACGATTTTGTGAAAGAACCATTATTTCCGTTCACTCCAAAAGATTTTAAGGCTAATATGGACTTTAGATCTATAAGTCAGTCAGAGATTATCGATGTTTCAGAAACTGTAAAGGTACATATGATAGACAATAATCACCCTGATGGTGGAATATCATATAAGATTATTTGCAATAATAAAAGCTGTTGCTATATAACAGACAATGAGATTATAAATGAGAATAGAGATAAATTTAAAAGTTTTATGCAGAATGCAGATGTTGCAATTATTGACGCTACATATAATTTAGAAGAATATGAGACTAAGAAAGGATGGGGACATTCTACTTGGGAGACTATTGTGAAATTAGCTAAAGAAGCAAATGTGAAACAGCTATTTTTGTTTCACCATGAACCAACTAGAACAGATAAGGAATTAGATCAAATTCAAAGGAAAGTTAGAAGAGTTTTTAAAAATGCATATTGTGCTAAAGAAGGGGTGAGAGTGATAGTATGAAGAAAAAAGGAGATTATTTGCTTAAGATATTTGACATTGGAATATCATTAACTACAGAAAAAGACCCAAACAAATTATTAGAGATGATTTTAAAAGAATCTAGAGAAATAACACATGCAGATGCAGGAACTTTGTATATAAGAAAAAATGATAAGCTACATTTTAAAATAATACAAAATCAAACACTTAACATCTTTCAAGGTGAAAATGGAGAGAGTATTGATTTACCGCCTCTTAATATAGAAGGGGACAGTGTATCTGCATATGTAGCAAGAACTAAGAAAACTTTAAATATATCTAATATATATGAAGAAAGTGATTCATATCTAGAAGGGCCTAAAAAATATGATAAAATGACAGGGTATAAGACTGAATCTATGCTTGTGATACCTCTTATAGATAGGGAGTATGTAGTTATAGGTGTAATGCTACTTATTAATGCAAAGACTCCAGAGGGGAAAATAGTACCATTTCTAAAATATTATGAAAGGGTTATAGCATATTATGCTTCGCAGGTTGCGATGTATATTTCTAATATGAATTATTTAGAAGAAATACATGCACTTTTTAATTCTTTTGTAGAGGTAATGGTAAAAGCGATTGATAAGAGAACGAGATATAACGCAAATCATACAAAAAATATAGTGGTATTTTTGCAAAAATTTTTACCATATATAAATAATATAACTCATGGGGAGCTTGCAAGTCAGTATTTTAACCGAGATAGGACTGAAGAAATAGTTATGGCTGCCTGGTTACACGACATAGGAAAGCTAGCGATACCTTTAAATATAATGGATAAGCCGACAAGACTTGCTGAAAAATACGAAGTGGTTATTAAAAGGATACACCTAGAAAAGCTTCAGGTGAAAATATATATGTTAGAGGGTAAAATAAATAATGAAGAGTATAGGAGTAGAACTGATTTTTTAGATGAGGTAGAAAAGATTATAGAGATTTGCAATAGTCCAAATAAATATATTGACGATGAGCTTCTAAAGAAATTAGAAAATTTATATAAATATGAACCTATTGGTGATGAGAAGAGACTTTTATTAGATGATGAGTATGAGTATATCATAGTTAGGCGTGGAACTCTTACTGATAAAGAGAGAAAAATAATGCAAGATCATGTTATATTTACGAAAGAAATGCTAAACCGGATACCTTTTACTGAGAAACTAAAACACGTAAATATGTGGGCTTCTATGCATCATGAATTTCTAGATGGTTCAGGGTATCCTGAGGGAGTTGATATAAAATCTATACCTTTCGAAGTGAGAATACTCACAATGTTAGATATATTTGAGGCGTTAGTTTCAGCAGATAGACCATACAAAAAGCCTATGGAACGTAAGGAAGCGATAGGCGTACTCAAAAGCATGGCGAAAGACGGGAAACTAGATAAGACTCTTGTTCTTGAGTTTGAAAAAAGCGAGGTTTGGATGCTGGAGGTTGGAGATCAGAAGTCAGATGTAGGAAGTTATGAGGGGCGTGGAGAATTATGAATAGAACGTTGAAAGTGTTGCTCGGGATTGTATTAGGATTGATAGTGATATTTTCGTATTTCAATACTTTTTATAGCGTAGAGTATTCTCTAGAAGATAGTACTTATCAATATAAAAAGCCAGCAAGTGATGATATAGTTATTGTAGCTATAGATGACGAAAGTCTTGCGGAATATGGAAGATGGCCTTGGTCTAGAGAAAAAACAGCTGAAGTAATTGAAAAAATTGAAAGCGGAAAACCAGCTGCTCTTGGTATTGATATAGTTATGTCTGAAAAAACAACAGATGTGGAGGATAAAAAATTAGTAGACACTGTTTCAAAGTATAAAAATATAGTATTTCCAGCATATGGAGTATTTAGACAAACTCAAAGTACAGATAAACTAGAATTAACCTCATTAAGCGAGCCGTTTAAAGCACTTAAAGAAAATGTTACTATTGGACAAATTAATGTATTTACAGATGAGGATGGAATACCTAGAAGGGCTCCAGTATATTTTGAACATAATAGCGAAACTATAAGCAGTTTTGATTACCAACTATATAAAATGTATATGCAAAATAATAATAAACTACCAATAGAACTTTCAAAGATACCAAGAGATAAATTAAGTAGAATGTACATAGATTATAATAATAGATATACAGCAGTACCAATAATAAGTTTGCTTGAATTTATTAATAATGAAGATACAGAAATGTATTTTAAAGATAAAATAGTAATATTAGGACCGTATGCGGTAGGATTAAATGATTATTACTATACTCCAATAGATAAGTCTAATCAGCTTTTTGGTGTAGAGATACATGCTAACGTTATACAAAATATGATGGAGGGTAAATATAAGGTTTATGTAGATGATTATATAAATATTGCTATAATACTTATAATGGCAATAATAACATTATTATTATTTAGAAAAATAAAACCTATTATGACGACAATTGCAGCAGTTTTGCTTGTGATTATTTATATGTTGGTTGCTAAGTATGTATATGAAAAAGGATACATAATATATTTAATCTATCCGATAATGTGGATAACCATTCATTACGTACTAGCAATCTTAATGAGATATATCGAAAAAATAAAGGAGATACGTGAGATAACAACTATGTTTGGTAAGTACGTGTCACCAAAGATAGTAAAGGAAATACTTGCAAAGGGTGAGGGCGATTTAAAACTTGGTGGAACAAAAAGATATGTAACATTATTCTTTGTTGATATAAGAGGATTTACTACAATGTCAGAAAAACTTGAGCCTGAAAAGGTGGTTAGTGTGCTAAATGAATATTTTGAAAACTGTGTTGATTCAATATTCAAATATGATGGTACGCTTGATAAATTTGTAGGAGATGAAATAATGGCGGTGTTTAATGCACCTATAGACCTTCCAAATCATGAGCTTGCGGCTGTCCGTGCTGCAATAGATATGAGAGATAATGGCAGAAAGCTTCATGACAGGGTGAGAGAAGAATTTGGAGTAGAGCTTAAGTTTGGTATAGGGCTAAACTCGGGTTATGCTATAGTAGGTAATATAGGAACTAGCTTTAAGATGGACTATACCTGCATAGGAGATGCTGTAAATACAGCAGCTAGGCTGCAAAGCATATCAAAAGGTGGTCAAATAATAATAAGCAAATCTGTTTATGATAAAGTAAAAGATTATATAGAGGTGACAGATTTAGACGAAGTAAAAGTAAAAGGAAAGGAAGAACAGATAAAAATATATCAAGTGGAGGGATTATTATAAATAGAGCAATTTATGCGTTTTCGGGGGATCCGATTACTAATGGGCATATAGATATAATAAAAAGAGCTTCTAGAATATTTGATGAGATAGTAGTGGCAATAGGCGTAAACTCTGATAAGAATTATATGTTTACACTTGAGGAACGCCTTGATATGGCAGAACGGAGTCTAAAAGCTTTTTATAATGTTAAGGTAGTATCCTTTAGGGGATTACTAGTTGACTTTGCTTATGAAAATAATATAGATGTAATTATACGAGGAATAAGAAATGTAGAAGATTTTGAATTTGAAAAAGTGATATACTTAGCAGGAGAGTCACAAAAGCTTAATATTGAGACGTGTCCTTTCTTTGCTAGGCAAGATCTTGTACATATTAGTTCTAGCACAGTTAAAACAATTCAAAAAGAACAAGGGATAATAAATGAATATGTTCCTATATATGTAAAAAAATGCTTAGAGGAAAAAATTTCGGGTCAGTACATTATAGGAATTACAGGAGAAATAGGAGTAGGAAAATCCTATATAAGCAATATGATGGAAGAAATAGCAAAAGAATGCAGAATAGAATTTCATAATATAGAATTAGACTATATAGGACATAAAATATTAGGTGAACTAAGAGAAGAAAAGTATAGAAAGATACAAGAAGAAATAATACATTATTTTGGAGATGAAGTTAAAAATAGTGACGGTACTATAAATAGGAAAGTTTTAGGTAAAATAGTATTTAGTGATATAGAGAAATTAAACAAGTTAAATGACATAATGTATACTCCTGTTATAGTTAGGCTAAGAAGAGAATTATATAATAAAAAAGGGATAATTCTTATAAATTCAGCATTAATTGCAGAAACAGATATGACTTACTTGTGCAATAACAACATAATATATGTTAGTGTAGATAAAGAGACTCAAAGAAAGCGATTAGAAGAAAGGGAATATACAGAAGAACAAATAAATAATAGACTAAAGTCACAATATGATTCAAACGAAAAACTTAAAAAGATTGAGGTAACGATACAGAAAGAAAGTTATGGAAAAGTATGGCATATAGATAGCTCATATAATCAAAGTATTGATGATATAAAAAAATTACTGTTTGAGATAAACAAATATTTGGGAGAATACAAAAGAAGTTTATCCAATTTGAATAACAAAAACAGTTGACTTTAAAAAAAATATATGTTAAAATTTACATAGTTGTAAATTTTATAAATCTGTTTAGTATAATATAAAAGGGGAGATTTTAATATGGATAAGAAACAATTTTTTGAGAATTTAAAAACCAATATAGGAAATACGGTAGTAGTAGTGGGAGATAAGGTTAATAAATTTGTAAGTATAAAAAAGTTAGAGTTTGAGATTGGAAGAGTTAAAAATGAAATAGAAAAAATATACAAAGATTTGGGTGTTAAGATTTATACAGTAAAGAATAACGGTAGCGAGGACTTTGGAGATTTGGATGCTATTTGTAAACAAATAAATATGAAAAAAGATTATATAAAAAATCTTGAAAAGCAAATAGAAATAATAAACTCTGAGGATCAGATGAAAGACACACCAGTGAAATGTACAAAGGATATACCAGAATTTATAAAGCATCCAGAAAGTAGTGAAAATATAGGTGTATTCAAATTTTGTCCAGAATGTAATACAGGAAATGAACCGAATGAAGATGTATGTAAAAGCTGTGGAAAAAAGCTGTAGTTAAGAATCAGAAAAGGAGTACTCTGATTTCTGACATCCAGTTTGGAGGTGCTAAGCGTGTTATGTGATCGATGTAATGAAAATGAGGCAGTAATTCATATAAAAAAAACACTAAATGGTAAGTCTACGGAAATACATTTGTGTGATCAATGTGCTAAAGAAACGAAAGAAAACGAGATACATATACCTGTCTCGTTTCAAGATTTTTTAGTAGGGATTATGGATTTAGCTGTTAAGGAAATAATAGAAGAAGAAAAAGAGAATATAAAAACAAAAATTATAAGGTGTGATAAATGTGGTATGACTTATGAAGATTTTAAAAAGAGTGGAAAATTTGGTTGTATGGAATGTTACACTACTTTTGAAAAAAAGCTTCCTATAGTATTTAAGAAGCTTCATGGGCATACTAAACATAATGGAAAAGTACCAGTTAAATTGGGTAAAAAGATATTACAAGAAGAGGATATAAGTGTTCTTAAAAATGAATTAAGAAAAGCTATTTTAAAAGAAGAATTTGAGATGGCAGCTGAGCTTAGGGATAGAATAAAACAAATGCAAAAAGGAGAAAACCATGAATGATGCTATAATTGTATCGAGCCGAGTTAGACTAGCCCGAAATATTTCAAAATACCCTTTTCCTAATAGATTAAAAAATGAAGATGCACAGCAAATTTTAAAACAAATGCAAATTATTTTTGCCAAAAAAGAATATAATTATATAGACATAAAAAGTAATCCTAATATTGATAATCTTGTATTGGTTGAAAATCATGTTATAAGTGTAGAAATGTTGAAAAGTGAGATTGATAGAGCTGTATTTGTGGATAAAAACGATACTAGCAGTATTATGATAAATGAAGAGGATCACATAAGGATTCAATCAATTGTTAGAGGCAATAATATGGAAAATGCCTTTAAGTATGCAACAAATATAGACGACAAGATTGAAAAAAAATTAGAATATGCATATAATAAAGAATATGGGTATCTAACAGCATGTCCAACTAACGTGGGTACAGCTATGAGAGCATCATATATGATACATTTACCTACACTTGAGGTTACCAATCAGATAAAAAATGCTGTAACATTCCTCGGAAAGCTAGGAGTGACTGTTAGGGGAATGCATGGAGAGGGAACAGAGGCAAAAGGGAGTATGTATCAAGTGTCAAATCAAGTAACTCTTGGACAAAGTGAAACTGAAATAATAGAAAGATTAAATGATGTTGTTGCACAAATAATCAATCAAGAGATTAAACTGAGAAATAAAATATATAATGAGCAAAAACTAAAGTTAACTGATGAGATTTATAGGGCCTATGGCACTCTAACTAATGCCAAATTGATAAGTGTCAAAGAGGCTATGCTACTGCTTTCATATCTTAAACTTGGAGTAGATATGGAGATTATTGAAAAAACATTTATAAATAATATAGATATTTTTAGTTTGATGACTAAAATTCAAAAAGCAAACATAGAGAAATCGGTAGGAAGAAAACTACAAATAACAGAGAGAGATGAATATAGAGCTAATATGATACAAAAAGAACTTCGGGGGTGAATAAATGTTTGGCAAATTTACAGAAAGTGCACAGGAAGCAATAAAGCTTTCGCAGGAGAGTGCACTAGAGCTAGGGCATAGTTATGTTGGGACTGAGCATATTCTTTTAGGGCTTGTTAGGCAAAAAGAAGGTGTTGCAGCAAAGTCACTAGAGAGCTATGGAGTTAATGAAAATGATGTTATTAAAAAAATAGAGGAGTTAATAGGTTTAGGAGAAGCAGATAAGGTAAAGATGCAAGAATTTACACCTAGAACTAAAAAAATACTAGAAATGAGCTTGAAACAAGCTTTAAACATGGGTACAGGTTATATTGGGACTGAGCACATTCTTTTGGCATTATTAGAAGAAGTTAATTGTGTTGCAGTTAAAATACTTGCTACTTTAGAAGTAAATATGCAAAAGCTATACGATGAAATAATAAATATGCTAAATGGTGGAATGGATTCTGAGGAAGGTATGATGGGAGGAAATAAAGTTGTAGGTAATAGACAACGTTCAACGCCCACACTTGATAAATATAGCAGAGATTTGACTGCTCAAGCTATAGACCAAAAGCTAGACCCTGTAATAGGAAGGGAGAAAGAGATAGAAAGAGTAATTCAAATACTTAGTAGAAGAACTAAAAATAATCCTTGTCTTATTGGTGAACCTGGTGTCGGTAAAACTGCCGTGATAGAGGGACTAGCACAGCAAATAGTAAAAGGTGATATACCTGAAATATTAAAAAACAAAAGGGTTGTAACAATAGATATTTCAGGGGTGGTAGCTGGTTCTAAATACAGAGGAGAGTTTGAAGGAAGGATAAAAAAATGCATAGAAGAAGTAAGGCAGGCTGGTAATGTAATCTTATTTATAGATGAAATACACACTATAATAGGTGCTGGTGCTGCAGAGGGGTCGCTTGATGCGGCTAATATACTTAAGCCATCCCTAGCACGTGGAGAAATGCAAGTAATCGGTGCTACGACTTATGATGAGTATAGAAAGCATATTGAAAAGGATTCGGCACTAGAGAGAAGATTTCAACCAGTAAAGGTTGATGAGCCAAATGAAGAGGATACTATTGCTATACTAAAAGGACTTAGGGATAAATATGAGGCTCACCATGAGGTACAAATAACAGATGAGGCAATACTTTCAGCTGTAAGGCTGTCTAGTAGGTATATAACAGACAGATTTTTGCCTGATAAGGCGATAGATGTAATAGATGAGGCATCTTCAAAGGTAAGGCTTAAAACCTTTACACCACCAGAAGAAATAAAAGATATGGAGCAAAAAATTAAAGACCTAGATAAAGAAAAAGAATCAGCGATAAAAACAGAGCAATATGAAAAAGCAGGAGAAGTAAAGGAAAAGCAAAATAAATTAAAACGAAGATTACAGAAACTAAATGATGAATGGAAAATTGAAAATACCAAAACTACACAGATAGTTACAGAAAATGAAATTGCTGATATAATCTCTAGTTGGACGGGAATACCAGTAAGAAAGCTAGAAAGAGAAGAAAGTAACAGGCTCATGAGCATGGAAAAGCTTCTTCATGAAAGAGTAGTAGGACAAGAAGAAGGGGTAAATGCTGTCTCTAAAGCAATAAGAAGAGGACGAGTAGGGCTTAAAGATCCTAAAAGACCGGTTGGGTCATTCTTATTTCTTGGACCTACAGGAGTAGGTAAAACAGAGCTATCAAAGGCACTTGCGGAGGTTATTTTTGGTGATGAAAATGCGATGGTAAGAATAGATATGTCTGAATACATGGAAAAACACAGTGTATCTAAACTAATAGGCTCGCCACCAGGATATGTTGGGCATGATGAAGGTGGGCAAGTAACTGAAAAAATACGGAAAAAGCCATATGCTGTTATACTACTGGATGAAATAGAAAAAGCCCATCCCGATGTATTCAATATATTACTACAAATACTAGATGACGGGCATATAACAGACTCACAAGGTAGAAAGGTTGATTTTAAAAATTCGGTGATAATAATGACTTCAAACATAGGTGCTTCAAACATAATATCACCGAAAAAGATGGGGTTTGTTTACGAGAAGGATGAAAAGAAAGATTATGATAATATGAAAAAGATGGTTATGGATGAAGTGAAGAAAGTATTCAAACCAGAGTTTCTAAATCGTATTGATGAAGCAATAGTATTCCACTCACTAACCGACCAAAATATAAGGGAGATTGTTCAGATACTATTCAACCAGCTAAAAACAAGAATAAAGAAAAACGTAAACCTAAATATAAAAATCACAGACGAAGCCATAGAACACATATCAAAATCAGGCTTCGACCAGCAATACGGAGCAAGACCACTAAAGCGAACGATCCAAACCAAAATCGAAGACAAACTAGCAGAGATTATGCTAGAGGGTGAGATAAAAGATGAGGCTACGGTGACTGTTGATTTGAAGGATAATGAGATTGTGCTTAAGTTTAGGAATAAAAAGTAGGCATAGCCCCATGTACAGGACTTAGAAATAGGCTTGTTCATCAATATGAAACGGTAGATGATGAGCAAATATATAATTCTATACCGATTATGGTAGAGTATTTTTCGGAGTATATTAAGTATATAGAAGGATATGTAAAGTGAAAAAATATCAGACAATAACTGATATTTTTTGGTTTTAAATTGACATATACAATATATTATGGTAAAATATTGTATAAATGTATAAAATTAAATATTACAGTTCAAGGGTCATAAGATATTGAAAACACAAGGTTTGTCATTGCGAGGTACGAAGCAATCTCTCTTTTTTATCATTAAAAAGGTTACTTTATAAAAACCAAAACGAGATTGCCACGCCAAAAAAACAGGCTCGCAATGACATTGAGGTCTGAACTGTAACAATTAAATTAGGAGGAATAATTATGTTTGGACTAAAAAAGAAAGAAAAACTTTTTGATAAAGGGTCAGATGGAAGAGAATTTTGTGTAAGTAATCTTCGATATTTTGAAGATGGGGAAATTAAAACAGAATGTGAGATAAGGCACCAGATGGGAGACGTAATTGCTAAATCAACATTAGAAGTAGCTGGATCAGTAGAGGCTAGATATTATAACTGTAAAGAACTTGGGGGTGCATTTGATGTAGTAATTTTACAATTCGAAGATGGAAGTGAAATTATGATTACTGAAGAATTTATGAATAGCTTAGCAATGAAGAGTTTAAACTATCAAAACCCTATAAGGATAAGTTCAGATGGACTACGAACACCACCAAAAACTTTTATTGAAAATAATAGAGGTGACTATTGTTTATTTTATGATTTTTATCCAGCAACTGAAATTAATTACGGAAATGCTACTTCAGTAGAAGTAAGTAAATTGTTTGTAGATGCAAAGGGGAATTCTTCTTCGATGGAAGAGTTTAAATTGTTTTTAGATGGAGAAGAACCAGATATTGTGTTGAATGCATAAATAAAAAAAGCGAGTTACCTCGCTTTTTCTATTTATGCATTCAACACAGAAGATGGATACTGTTCCTTCACTTGTTGTACCTTGTTTTGCTGAGCAGCATCAACTGGATACCACCCTTTTTCATTCATTGCCATAAAAATCGTATTTTGAACATCAAACTCATCTAGTAATACTGATTTGAAGCTTTCCCTCACTTGTGGAGTAGCAGCCTCTATGATAGCTGTACTATAAGTATTGCATAATAATTTTTCAGAACCTAACATATCTGTAATTAATTCTCTTTCGCCCATTTTATCAGAGCTAGTATTAGTAGCACTCGAAGTTCCACTTACATTTACATTTGCATTCGTATTTGTATTTGCCATATCAATTCATCCCCTTTAAAAATTTTTTAGTATCCGACTTTCGGAATCAAGATTTTATGCATTTAATTGAGTTAGTATTTTTTTATAATGTGTTTCGTGCCTTTGGGCAGCTTGTGTGAATAAAGTTTTGAGAGTTTGGTCATTTGAGTGCTCGGCATAAGTTTGGCATTTCTTGATAGCTTGTTGTTCTTGACTTAACGTATCCTTTAAAAAATCTAATTCTTTAGATGTCATAAGATAAAACCTCCTTAAATTTAATTTACATTTGTATTATTTGTTAAAAATAAAAATATATGCAAAATAATTAAATGTTTTTACTTGAAAAAAACAAAGAATAGTGGTAAAATTAAATTGTCCCAACACTGTTGAGACAATTTAGAAAGGTGGTATACAAGATTATGGAAGAAAAGATTATAAAAATATTAGGTCTGCTTGATGAGCAGTATGGAAGTGAAGCTATATGCTACCTAAATTACACGAAAGATTACGAACTTTTAGTGGCTACAATACTTGCGGCACAGTGTACAGATGAGCGGGTAAATCAGGTAACAGCTAAGCTTTTTGTAAAGTATGATAGTATCGAAAAGTTTGCAAATGCTGATATAAGTGAGCTTGAGCAGGACATATTTCAAACAGGCTTCTATAAAAACAAAGCACAAAGCATCAAAAAAGCATGCACTCAGATTATAAACGAGTATGATAAAAAGATGCCAAATAATATTGAGACTCTAACAAAGCTTACAGGTGTGGGGAGAAAGACAGCCAATGTAATGCTAACACATGTATTTAACCAACCCAGCATAGTAGTTGACACACATGTAAAACGAATAAGCTATAGGCTAGGATTTACGAACCAAAAAGACCCGACTAAGATTGAATTCGACTTGATGAAGGTACTTCCAAAGGAAAATTGGAGCCGATATAACGGACAAGTCATGGCATTGGGGAGAACGATATGCAAAGGTCAAAAACCTAAGTGTGAGGAGTGTTATTTAGGTGGGTATTGTGAGAAGAATATATAATAAATACGTAACTATTCAGAACCCCCTAGGAATTAAACCTATAATCTGTCATTGCGAGGTACGAAGCAATCTCTCTTTAAGCCTGAGTTTATATAGAATTTCTAAAAATATAACAACGAGATTGCTTCGCAAAAAGATGCTCGCAATGACATTCTAATGGGGTAGTTCTGAATAGTTACATAAATACTATAAAATTATAAAAAGATGGAGGAGATATTTATGAGAAGATTTCAAAGTTATAAGAAGTTAATATTATTGTTAATATTTATGTTTGCGGGTATAAGTTTTAATGGATGCAGTGAAACAGTAGTAGAACAGAGTGAAGGAATAAATTTTATAAAGTCTAAAGAAAAAGTTACTTATGTAGATAGTATATATCCTATAAAAATTCCATCTATACCATTTGAAGCAACAGTTGTAGATAAGGATGAGAAGAATGTTTATGTGGATTTAGATGAGAAATTCAGTAAATATTTTGAAATACAACAAAGAATTCCTTTCAAGTATAAAATAGAGAATATAAACATTGGAGATAAAGTGTTTCTAGAGCTGAAAAACATAGTTGTAACTAAAAAAGGTGGATATGAGTATTGGAATTTTGATAGTATAAATACTTACAGGAGAGAACATAACGAGGTAGAGTGGTCAAAATCCTTTGAAGTAGAAAGATTTGTTAATGCAATAGATCAAGAACATATTAAGTTTTATGTAGTAAATATAGATGGTGAACAATATGCGATACCGGCGTATACAGTAGACAAAGAGTATTTAACATATGATGAAAAGAATAATGCTATTCCTAAAAGTGAAAGAATAGGGGTTGGGTATAGTATAAATATTATGACAGGTGAAATATTATGTTTACCTGAATTGATTGAGAATAACAATGAAAAGTATAAAGAAATAGGAATAATAGATTTTAATTTTGAATGTGTAAACGCAGAGTATCATAGACCTAAAGAACAAGTGCCTAGTGATATTACACTTAAAAAACCAGTTATATATTTATATCCAGAAAATACACAGAAAATAAATATAAAGTTTGCAGATAGTACTAAGCTTACTCATACATATCCAAAATACAATGAAAACGATGGATGGGAAGTTATAGCAAGCCCAGATGGTAAGCTAGTTGATAAGGATAATAGAGAGTATTATTGTCTGTACTGGGAGGGATTAGATAATTCAAATAAGGAAATAAATGAGGGGTTTGTTGTAGAAGGAGAAGATGCAGCCAAATTTCTAGAGAAAAAGCTTAAAATATTAGGATTAACAGAACGAGAAACGAATGAATTTATAATATATTGGTTACCGATATTGGAAGAAAATAAATACAATTTAATAAAATTTAGATTAAATAATGAGTTAAACAAGCAAGTTCCACTTGAAATAACACCGAAACCAGACACATTAATAAGAATAGCAATGGATTTTAAAGCTTTAGATTCAAAGATAGAGATACCTGAACAAAGATTGCAAAAAATACAAAGAAAAGGTTACACTGTCGTAGAATGGGGTGGAAGAGAATTAAAATAAAAAAATTATTCAGTTAGGAGTCATGCCATGTCAAAATTATACATAGTAGCAACACCAATAGGAAATCTAGGCGATATATCGCAAAGAGCATTAACAACGTTAAAAGAAGTAGATTTAATACTTGCTGAGGATACTCGGCATACAATTAAGCTACTCAATTATTTTAATATAAAGAAAAAGATGGAAGCATACCATAAATTTAATGAAAGATTTAAGGCAGAGCAGATAGTAGACAGGATAAAAAACGAAGATTTAGAAGTCTGTCTTGTATCTGATGCCGGAACTCCGTGTATATCGGATCCAGGGTATGAGATTGTGAGATGTGCTCATGAAAATGGTGTAGAGGTTATAGGTATTCCAGGCCCGTCAGCTATAGTTACTGCGTTATCTATATCAGGATTTCAGCTTGATAGCTTTGCTTTTTATGGCTTTTTAGAAAGAGCTAATAAAAAAATAAGAGAGACAATAAATGAAATAAAAAATTCAAACATAAAGGTTTCGGTTATATATGAATCTCCAAAAAGATTAGTAAAGCTGGTAGAAAAATTAGCGGAGGTATTCCCAGACTCAAACATATGCATATGCTCTGACTTAACTAAGCTTCATGAGAGGGTAATACGAGGTAATACCATTGAAGTTTTAGAAAAAATAAAAGGTGATGAAAATATTGAAAAAGGTGAATATGTTGTGGTGTTAGAAAATACAGAAAATATTTCTGAAGAATTATCTGGCAAAGAATTTTCAACAGAAGCAATGCTAATTGATAAAATAATAAAAGATGACTGTACTATGAAAGAGGCAATAAAAAAGGTTGCAGAAGAATATAATATTCCGAAAAATAGGGTATATGAAGCATCGTTAAACTTAAAAGAAAAAATGGGCAATTAAATTTATTGCTCATTTTTTCTTTCTAAATTTTCTCGCTGCTTATTTCTATTTTGTTGCTTTTCTATAGTTTTTTCAAGCGTAAAATCATCCATTTCTTTAGCATTTTCCATTAAATAATTTTTAGTATATGAGAAGTTTTTGTTGATGTTATCTAACTCATTAGTATTATTTGCAGCTTCACCATGAATAATGTTACTTTCAATATTTCTAATTTCTTGTTCACGAAAGCCTTGGATTTTTTGCGCATGTTCTAGTTGCTCTTTGCTTGCAATATCACTATGCTGCTCTAAATGTCTTTCAGTTCTTGTGTAATTTTCAACTATATTTTCAAGTTGATTTAATCTATTGGCGTTTTTTCTGTTTTCTCTGTTCATAATGCCTCCTTTAAATTATTTTAATAATATTAGTATGTACAAAATATATTTTCGAATGTTAGTAATTATTGTATATAAAATTCTTGTATGCTTTAAATATATGTGTTATAATAAAAATAAAAATACATTATTCACTGAAGGAGTGAGTTTATGGGGAAATTAATGAGTTGTTATTTGATGCCACATGCACCTATATTATTACCTGAGATAGGGGATTCTCAAATAAAGAATATAAAGAGTACTTTCAATGCCTGTTATGAGGTTGCATCAGATATAGCGAGGATTGCACCTGATACTATAATAATGATAACTCCACATGGTCCAGTTTTTGAAGATGCTATAGCTATTTCTGCAAATGATGTTGTATATGGGAACTTTGAACAGTTTGGGAATGAATATATAGGTATGGAATGTACAATAGAAAAAAACTTAACAGAAAAGATCGCCAGTCTTGCAATGCAAAATAAAATACCAGTGATAAAAATAAATAAAACATCAGCAAAGGTTTATGGAGCATTTACTGAATTAGATCATGGGAGCATGGTTCCACTTTATTTTATAAATAAAAAGCATAAGAATTATAAATTAGTACACATAACGTATGGTATGATATCAAAAATCGATTTATATAAGTTTGGTATGATTATAAAAAAATCACTTGAAGAATCTAATAATAATGCTATTTTGATAGCTAGCGGAGACCTGTCACACTGTTTAAGCAATGAAGGTCCATACGATTATTGTGAAGATGGCGAAAAGTTTGATAAGCAGTTAATTGGTCTATTAGAACAAGGTGACGTTGTTGGAATATTTAACATGGACAATTTATTAGTTCGAAATGCATATGAATGTGGTTTGAGGTCATGCTATATAATGTTAGGTGTTATGAACGGTTATGATATAAAGGGAAAACTTTTATCATATGAAGGTCCATTTGGAGTTGGATATGGAGTGATGAAGTTTGATATGAATAATAAGAAAGTAGATATATCGGATAAAATATATGAAACACTTGAAAAAACATATCAAGAAAAGCAAAAAAATTCAAGTCCATATATTAGACTAGCACAACAAAGTTTATCTGAATATTTAAATACAGGTAAATATATTGATATTCCGGATTATGTAACTGATGACATGCTGACAAATAAAAGAGGGGTTTTTGTTTCGATTAAAAAATATGGTAAACTTAGAGGATGTATAGGTACGATATTTCCCGAAACAAAAAGTATTGCAAATGAAATAATACAGAATGCTGTTAGTGCTGGAATCTTGGATCCTAGATTTATGCCAATAAGAGAAAGTGAATTAAAAGAAATTGATTTTTCAGTGGATATTCTAACTGAACCAGAACTAACAACAAGAGAAATACTAGATCCTGTAAAATATGGGATTATTGTAAAGTGTCAGAACAAGCAAGGCTTACTTTTACCAAATTTAGAAGGGGTAAACACGATTGGTGAACAAATAGAAATTGCACTTAGCAAGGCTGGAATAATGAATGGAGAAGAATATGAAATATTTAGGTTTGAAGTAAAAAGGTATAAATAGTAGCGTATATATAACAAATTAACAAAAAATTTACAAAAATTTTAAAAATTTTCAAATAATCCTTGACGATTTGGGAAATATATGATATTATAGAAGCGTAGATATTTTAATTAAAATATTTAAATTTTATTTTTTGGAGGAATTAACGATGAGCACAGGAATAGTAAAATGGTTTGATGCACAAAAAGGTTATGGATTTTTAGCTACTGATGATGGAAATGATGTTTTCATACATTACACAGCAATCCAAACTGAAGGATTTAAGACTTTAGAAGAAGGACAAAGAGTAACATTTGAATTAACAAATGGTCCTAAGGGAATGCAAGCTGCTAACGTTAGAATTGCTTAATTCAACAAACTAGAATAAGAGATAGTAATATCAAATATATAGAGTTTGTAAAAAAGACTGTTAAATTTAACAGTCTTTTTTTGTATATTATTTTTATTTTTACCAATAATAAAGATAATAGAATATTTTAATGAAGGGGATGATGTGTATGCATTTATATAAAAATAGAATTTATGTTTTGGTTATATTGATTGTAGTAGGATTAGTCGCTTATTTTTATATAGCAAATAATAAGACGGAAAGAAATAACATGAGTGCCTCAAAATATTCATTAGAAAATGATAATAAACATAAAATAAATACTCCACCAAAAGCTGCACCTGTTTCGAGTAGTGAAGAAAAGATAACTCCAAATACAGAGATTATTTATAAATATTATTATGAGTTAGATGATAAGAGTGTTGAAGAAAAAGAGCAGGCACCTTATTATATGATAAATTTAGATAAGGAAGAATTGGTAGAGAAGTATAGTGATTGGGAAATAAAAAATTTTTCAAGTAAGCAAGTAGTTATGGAAAAAACTTTGAAAGAAAAAAGCCCATTATATTACAGGATTGGTGAGAAGGATGGATATATAGCAGTATACTATGAAAAGCCTGTAAATGGAATATCTCTAAAGGAAATAACCGACACTCCTATAAGTGCACTACCAAAAGATGAACAGGAGCGGATCAAAAAAGGTATAGAAGTATACGGAGAGGATGAACTCATAAGGATGTTAGAGGATTATAGTAGCTAAAAATCAGCAAGCCAAAAATTTGGCTTGTTTTTATGTAGCAAAAAAGATATGTTTGAAATACTATATAATAGTTATGACAAGAAACTGTGAACTGTGCATTGATGTGAGGGGGAATATTATGCAAAAAAATATTATTTCTATAATTGGTGGGGATATGAGGCAAATATATCTTGCTAATTTATTATTTGATAAAGTGAAGGAAGTAAGAGTTTTTGGGGTAAATAGTGTAAAGCTTGATGCAGGGATAAATAGGTATGATAATATATTAGATGCAATAGGAGGTGCTCATATAATAATAGGACCAATACCGTTTAGTACAAATAATACAACAATAAAATCAAACTTGTATAACAAAGATATATACATAGAAGAGTTATTTATGGCTATGGATTCCAGTCAAACGCTTATAAGCTCAAATTTCTCTGAAAATGTGAAAAAAATAGCAAATGAGTATAAAATAAATATTATAGACCTAAATGAGTTTAATGAATTTGCAATACTTAACGCAATCGCTACAGCAGAAGGAGCAATATGTGATGCAATAGGAAACAGTGAGATAAATTTACACAGTAGCAAGGCTCTTGTACTTGGATTTGGAAGGTGTGGTAAAATATTAGCCAATAAACTGAAAGGTATGGAAGTAAAATTATCAGTTGCAGCAAGAAAAAAAGAAGATCTGGCATTTATAGAAGCATATGGATATGAACCACTTGAATTAAAACAAATGGACGCCGTAATAGATGAATTTGATTTTATTTTTAATACGATACC
>Ga0154526_1003_pt1 | contig 19160 bp, 9 predicted proteins | sample RifGroE2_FD_105669 | JGI IMG/M metagenome (GOLD analysis project Ga0154526, IMG submission 105669) | Clostridiales bacterium GWE2_32_10
ACAATTGGACATTTGAATTTCAAATGTCCAATTGTCAAGCCTGACCCCTTTTGTCACCTTTTTATCTCTCCAAAAATATAATAATATAAGATATAAGAAAGGAGTGAAGAAATTGTATATACATACATCATTTATATTATATCACCATAAAAGCATGTCAGAGGACGACTTGCTTATGACTATAGCTAGTTGTGTTAATCAAAAGTACATGCCTCTAGATGCGGAAAGTGAAGTAATAATATTGCTAGACGGGGTGACGTCTGGAGAATTACCATTGTTGTACAACATTATTGCAAAAAGAAAAAACATAATCATTGTAGATTCAAATGAAACTCTCACTTTTCCTGGGGCTATGTGGAACTATGGCTTTTCGATTTCGAGAGGTAAAACAGTATGCTTTTTGTGGACAGGCGTTTTTTGGATGAAGGATTCATTGTATCATCTTAATAATATTATCGTAACTGGAGGAGTCCAAGCTGCATATAGCAGGGTAAGATATGAACAAATCAATCATGAATGTTCGCATGATGTTAATGAAGCGGGGGTTTATCAGCCAGAGGAGCCTTGGCTAGAGGTGGCAAATATATTGCCACTGTCTTACACATTGTTTACGAGGGAGGCTATAGAGCTTTTAGGCGGGTTTGACATTGATATATCTATGAGTAGAGTTATAGATTGGAAATTTATGATTAAGGTAAATCATTTATGTAAGATAGGCAGTTTAAATGGTTCATTTATACCGGCTAGACAATCACTTGCTTCTATACAATACGGCATAGAATTTGAAAATAGCCTAGACCAAAATATTAAGACTAATATTTCTGTAGCTATCGTAAGTGGTATACATGAAGCTTCACAGGTTCAGCTTTGTCTTAATAATTATTTTGAGAAGATAGCGGATGGGAGTTCTATTAAACGGAAAGCATTTCTTGAAGAAAATATTAACCCAAATGAGCTTAAAGATTATGACATAGTGTTCTTTGTTAGAAGCCGATATGAAAATGCGATGCCCGTAGCGAAATATTGCTACGAAAATAACATAAAGACAGTTTATATTATTGATGATAATTGGTTTTGTGCATTAGAGACATATCCTCAGTTAGGAAATCAAATAGGACCTAATACTATTTATTTTCAAAATTTCATACTACTCATATCTACAGTAGATTATGTTCTTGTATATAATGATATTTTGAAGAAAGACATAGAGAAATACAATGATAACGTCATATTATTTCCTACAAACATTAATCTAGATTACTTTAGCAAAACAACTTCACCTAGAAATAACCAGACTATAAACATAGGTTTTGCAGGAAGCACATCAAAGATTCAATTTTTTACCCCTGCTTTTAATGCTTTGGAAAAGATAATGGATAAATATGAAAATGTAAATTTATTTTTCAAAGGGATAACGTTAGCAGAGCAATTAAAAAAATATGGCTCAAGAATTAAAAATACTTCATATAGCTTTGACTACAAAAAATATGCAAAAGAAGTTTCAGAATGGAACTTAGATATTATGATTAGTCCACTTGGGGAGACAAAATATATTAACAGCAAATGTCCAAACAAATATCTAGAAATTACAGCCTGTGGTGCTGCGGGGATATACTCAGAAAACGAAGTATATAAGAAGTATATAAAAAATGGTTATAACGGGCTCCTCATAGATAATGATGAAGACAGTTGGTTAGGAGCCTTGGAGTTACTAATAAACAATGAAAAATTAAGAAAGCGAATTATATCAAATGCGGAAAAAGAGATCAAAGGAAAATTTGATACCAAAGTTATATTGCCACAGTTTATTAAATTACTAAAAAATATAACTAAAAAGAAGGTGAAAATATGATAAATGTAGCATGGGTAAACTTTTCATATGCAGATACAAGAGGACCTGGTAAATTTTTTAAAGAATTTATGATACGTGCAAATCAAAAACAAGACAGCCAAATAAAATATATACCAGTATTTCCTAAGCCTCCAAATAATGAAAACATGGTTAAAGACTTCGACGAACATAATACTCGGTATTATAATTGCCCTATAGTTTGGTTTGAAAGACTATGCAGCAAGGACAGAGAAATAAGGAGGACAGCTTTCAATGAGTTAAAAGAAAATATTGAAACAATGGTAGAAATACTTAAGAAAACAAATTGTGATATTGTAATTTCGAACACATCATTATCCTTTGAAGCGGCATATGCGGCACAAAAGTTAGGCATAAAGCACATTGTGTTTTTAAGAGGTGTGATTAACCCATTTGATTTTGAAGTAAATAAAAATGACTTTAAAATAGTACGGACACTAGAGAAAGATTTGGTAAATATATCTGATAAAATTGTCACTGCCTCTCAGTTTACAGCTAAGCTATGGAACATAAATCAGAGTAACGATAAGTGGAAACTGATTCCGATAGGTACAGAATGTACGGGCGACTATCATCCACTGCCTTTAGATAATGGTACCTTGAAGGTTCTAACTTTGTCAGCAATAGAACAAAATAAAAATATTAAATATATCATTGATGTAGCAATGCATTTAAGGGATATGGGTCATAGAGTGGAATTTAATATATATGCGTTTACAAATGATGTAGAATATAAAAAGCTACTCGAGGATGAAATTGCAAAGCACGAGTTAAAAGACTGGGTAATACTTCATGAAGATGAATCTAATATAGATAAATTATACTTAGAACATCATGTGGTATTTGTTCCCTCCATACTAGAAGGTTATGGGATAACAGTGATGGAGGGTGCAGCTAGGTGCAGACCTACTATTAGCACAAAATGCGGTGGCCCAGAGGAAACAATAGTAGATGGAGAAACGGGATACTTAGTTCCACTTGACGATGCTTATGGTGTAGCCCAAAAGTTCGAGAAGTTTATTTGTGATCCGAATGAAATAATACGAATGGGTACAAATGCACGAAAAAGGTGGGAAGATAGCTACACTACGGACATGAATATAAAGAAATGGGAATCACTTATAACTTCCTGTCATTGCGAAAAGATGCTCGCAATGACAGACCAGAGTAGAGAAATGGATACTAGAAATAATTGGTTACTTGTTTCAAGCTTGCCTGATGTAAATCCAAGCATAAAAGTAGGCTTATTAGACGTACTAAATCAAGTAAAAAAAGATAATGATTTTGACTATACAATATCAAAACCAGAAGACGCGATATACAATCTAGATAAAGCGAGTGTAGTAGTATTTATAAGAACTTTGGATAAGAACATTTTGAATGTAATGCATGAAGCAAAAAAACAAGGGAAGAAAACAATTTATTATGCAGATGATAGTCTATATGATATACCTGCACATGCAAGGGGTAGCGAGTATTACAATTCACCAGAGGTACAAAACACACTAAAAACATTTGTGGAAAATGTAGATAAGGTAGTAACTTGTAGCGAGTGGTTAAGTGAGGCATTTAATAAAAAATATAATATAACATCAACATGGATTGAACCTTCGACCGAGGTAAGCAATATTATGCCTATAAATAAGGCGAAAAATAAAATAGTGATAGGCTATGCCGGAAACATTGACCATGCTGAATCACTCAGTAATATAAAGGAAGCCTTTTTGAAACTAAAGAAAAAGTATAAAGATAAAATTCAGTTCGAATTCATCGGTGCAAGACCAACTTTTGTAGAAGAGATTGATGCTATCTGTTATCCCCCAGTTTCATATCCAAAGTATGAGATGCTTATGGCAAGGAGAGGTTGGGATATAGGAATAGCTTATCTCGAGGATACTGAATTTAATAACAATAAATTTATAAATAAATATCTAGAGTACTCAAAATATAAGATAGCTGGTGTTTATTCAGATATACCGCTATATAGACGAGTAATAGTAGATAAGGTTAATGGTTTATTTGCCAAAAATGATGTAAACAGCTGGTATAAAAAAATTGAAAAACTAATTATAGATAAAAAGCTACGAAGAAAAATATCAAAAACAAGTCATGAACAGGTAAGGAACGAGTATAACCCAGAAGTAAAAGTAGATAGTTTTTATAGAAATTTAGGGGAATATATTTAATTCTTGTCGTTGCGAGGAACGAAGCAATCCCGTTTTTAAAGATAAAAGAGAGATTGCTTCGTTCCTCGCAACGACAGACTAGAGTGATATTTCAAAAACTAATTATAACATATAAGAATGGATGAAAAATAAAATACTATTATAGACTTGTAGAAACTTATGTGAAGTTCCCCTCTCCTTAGGAGGGAGAGGGTCAGGGTGAGGGTCATAGGTATAACAAATTATACTTTAGTTATTCCATAATGAAAGGAGGCTAAAAATGAGTGATAATGAAGTATATGAAAATATAAATTTAACGGTAATATTAGCGGTTTTCGGAAACACCTCAGAAACCGAAAAATTATTAATGAAAACTATAGAGAGTCTAAGTGCAGTAAAAGATGATAGCAGGCTTATCGTGTCAATAGACGGAATGTGTTTATCAAAATTAAGTGTAATACAAAACTTAGCAAGTAAATTTGAACATATAAAGATTATTAAATCAAAAGAAGAGCTACATTTACCAGCAAAACTAATAAATTTAGCATTTAAGCATGTAAACACTCCATATGTATCAATTTTATATCCAGGGTGTAGCTTTGACGGTTTAGTGCAAGAATTCGCCCAGAATCCTAAATTAGACTTCTCAGTATATGCTATAGCTAGTCAAGGGTATAATAAAATCCCTATTCGTATGGACAAAACATTTATTTACGGATGGGGACAATGCACAAAATTATTTGAGCTGTCTAAACTTATTATATCTAAAAAAGCATGGGAGCAGATAGGTAAATTTGATGAGTCACCACTTTTGCAAAAGGATTTTGATTGGGAATGGATGCTAAGATTATCAAAACAGTTCATATTTAATATAATTGGCACAGAGGAGAAAAATACTATCGATTTAATAGGGTATCCATTTAAAGAAAGCTTTGACTTTAGTGATGATATCATACATCGATATGTATTAAGAAATAGGACAGTACCTTATAAAAAAGATAGCGGAATGGAGCAGGATTTCTATAAAGACGTAAAAGGCTATAAAATCACCATTATAGGTGGTTATTGGGAATATCATCATAGCCAGCTAACTTTTCTTAACTATTTAGATAAACTATATGGTACAGGATTTGCCACATACAAAATGCTTATCGATGAAATATCAGCTCCAGAAGATGTTGATGGTTCGGACTTAGTGATAATAATACGAAGTAGAAGCACAAAAATCCCTGATATCATTAGTAAATGTAAGAAGGATAATATTAGAACCTTATATATGCTTGATGATAATATGGTAAGTATATCGCAAGATTTCCCGACAGATTTTTGGAAAAGGTTTGTCAGGGGTAATCCAGAATATGATGCATTTATAGGGGCTGTAGGAACATGCGATTTTGTGGTAACTTATAATAAGCTTCTTTATGATGATATAAGTGTATATAATAGAAACACAATACTTTTCCCATTAAATATTAATTTGGATTTTTATAAGGAGAGCGAAGATATGAAAGATGATAAAAAAGATAAAATACTGATAGGCTATGCAGGCTCAATGAGATATGATAACGTGGCTTTTACAGCTTTATCAAATGTTGCACGTAAATATGATAATGTTAGAGTATTATTGTTTGGAGGTTTAAGCGATGAGCAAAAAGCCTTATTTGCGGGGATTGACACTATTATGCTAGGACACGTGCCATATCAAATGTATTGCAAAAAGATGAAGGAATTAGCTCCTGATATTTTGCTTGCACCTTTAACGGAGGATAGAACCTCAATGTCTAAATGCCCTAATAAATATCTAGAAATAGGAGGAATAGGGTCAGCAGGAATCTATACAGACCTGTATCCATATAATAAAGTTGTAGAGGACGGTGTTGATGGACTTTTAGTGCCTACTAATACAGTAAGTGCATGGGAAGAAAAAATTTGTTTACTTATTAATGACAAAAATCTACTAGAAAGGATAAAAAAGCAATGTCATGCTAATGTAGAAAAGAATTATGCTACTGAGAAAGTGATAAAAAGGTTTTGCGAAATGATAGATGGAGTGATGAAAGGGGAAATAAAAAATGACTAATATCTATTGTGGTGAGAATATAAAATTAACGGTCATATTAGCATGCATGGGTAAAAACTTAGAAACCGAAGAATTACTCAGGAAAACAATAGAGAGCTTAAGCGTGGTAAAGGACTATATCAAACTTGTTACCGTGATAGATGGGATGTGTTTATCGGAATCTTTTATAACTCAAAATTTATCAGAACAATTTAAATATATAAAGGTTATTAGATTAGAAGAGAAAGTACATTCATCAGCAAGATTGCTAAACGTAGCTTATGACTATGTGGATACCCCATATGTATCATTTTTATGGGAGGGTTGCTATTTTGAACAGCTTATGCAAGAGTTTGCCCAAAATCCTAAATCAGACTCCCCAGTATATGGTATAACTAATAAAGCATATACCAAAATCCCTATTCCTATAAATCCATCATTAATTTACGGGTGGGGACAGTATACAAAAATATTTGAGCTGTCTAACCTTATCATATCCAAAGAAGCGTGGGAGCAGGTAGGAGAATTTGATGAGTCACCACTTTTGCAGAAGGACTTTGATTGGGAATGGATACTAAGATTATCAAAATATTTCACGTTTAATATAATCGGTACAGGCGTGAAAATTAATAGTATTAATTTAAGAGAGTATCCATTCGACGAAAGCTTTGAAGTTTGTAATGATATAATACATCGATATGTGCTAAGAAATAGAACAGTACCCTACATACAAAATGACAAAACAGAGGAGGATTTCTATAAAGATATGAAAGGCTATAAAATAACCATCATAGGTGGTTATTGGGAATATCATCATAGCCAGCTAACTTTTCTTAATTATTTAGATAAATTATATGGCACGGGATTTGCTACATATAAAATGATTTTAGATGATATATCGTGCCCAGAAGATGTTGAAGGCACCGATTTAGTAATTATAGTGAGGAGTAGAAACACTAAAATACTTGGAATACTGGAAAAATGTAAAAAAGATAATATCAAAACCTTATATATGATTGATGATAACTGGCTAACTATAGCTAAAGATTTGCCAGAAGTTTATGGAAAATTATTTGTCAAAGGTAACCCTCAATATGATGCCTTCATAGAGGCTATAGGAGCATGTGATTTTGTAATAACCTACAATAAGCTTCTTTGTGATGATATAAGTGTATATAATAAAAACACAATATTGTTTCCACTAAATATTAATCTGGATTTTTATAAGGGGAGTGGTTAGATGGAAAAACAAATAACATATATATTGCCATTACTAGGTAGATATGAAGAATTAGCCCAAAGCTTATACGATACTATAGAATCGCTTAAAAAAATAAAGGATTATATCAAGCTAATAGTTGTTCTTGACGGAGAAAACTGGTCAAGCATCCCCTTAATTCAAATGCTTAAATTTGAGTTTGAAGATGTATTGGTGATTGAAGAAAATCAACAAACAGGCATACTGCAAATCCTCTATGACAAAGCAATTAGCGAGGTAGATACAAGATATATTTATTTTGGAATGATAGGCAATGTATTAAGTAAGGAAAATATAGAAGCATTTATGGTAGATCCGAGTAGCTTTACTGAGATAATAGAAGGTGGTAAGAAATGATAAATATAGGATTAATATCTCATGCCTCACGTTTGCATGGAGCAGAAAGAATGCTTCTTAACTTAGCTTTATTATTACTAGAAACTGAAAAATTTAGCGTTAAAATTTTTATGCCAGAAATGGATGATAGTGGTTTATACAGTGAATGTAAGAAATATGGAATAGAAGCAGAAAGCATCCCATTTAATATTTGGTATATATTTTTTGATAGAGCTAATGAAAACGAATTCAAACAGCGTAAAGAATTGATAAGAATAAGAACTAAAGAATTTGATAAAATCATTAGAAATAACAATATTGATATATTTATAAATAATACACTAACAAATATAATACCATATATGTCTATAATAAAATTTAATATTCCGATTATTACATGGGTACATGGCATATTAGATGGTTTCGTGGTTCCAAATGGGGATTTAGACTTTAGACTTCTCCTAGACAGAGTATGTATGAGCCTTAGTTCATCCGTTATATGCAACTCTATATGGACAGAGAAATATTTTCATGAGTATTCAAAAAATATGACTGTTATATATAATTGGACTAATGAGCCTAAGAATATAGATAATGTAGATAAAGAAAATATTTTTGTATGTCTAAATTCTTTACATCATCTGAAAGGAATTTACAAGTTAATAAATGCATGTAAAATTTTAAAAAACAGAGGATACAGCTTTAAACTTTTGTTATATGGAAATGACTTAAGTGATATGATAGAACAATTAAAAGAAGAAATAGAAAAGTCGGATTTAAGCGAAAATGTTATTCTAAAAGGAGTTACAAGTAATATAGAGAGTGTATATAACAATTCTTCTATATTAGTACAGCCTTCATACATTGAATCATTTGGAATGACCATAATAGAAGCTATGAGCTACGGCAATGCTGTAATATCATCTAGGTCAGGAGGTCCCGAAGAAATAATAAATCACAATGTAGATGGTCTTTTAGTAGACAGATTTAGCCCAGAAGACTTAGCAGAAAAAATGATGTATCTACTCGATAATAAGGATGAGGCAATTAGAATGGGTAGAGAAGGAAGAAAAAGTTATGTTAATAAATTTTCATCAAAAGTAGCAAGTAGCAAATTTATAGATGTAATTACGAAAACACATAATAGCTTTAGTGGCTATACTAATGAACAAATGATTATATATGATATGTTAAAATATATATTTTGAAGGAGGTAAAATGAATGAAAAACGAGATTATAATTTCAGTTGTAGGACTCGGATATGTTGGTTTGCCACTTGCTGTGCATTTAGCTGAGGGTGGTTTTGAAGTCATAGGGTTTGACTTAAATGAAGATAAAATAAAACGATATATAAATGGTGAAGATTGTACAAATGAAATAGGGAGTGAACGTCTAAAGAAAATAAAAAATATTACATTTACATCTGACATAGATAAGCTAAAAAAAGCAAACTTTCACATTGTTGCTGTACCAACCCCTGTAAATGAACAAAACATCCCAGATGTAGAACCTCTAATAAAAGCCTCCGAGCTAATAGGGGTGAAGCTAAAGCAAGGAGATATAGTGGTATATGAATCAACAGTATATCCAGGTGTGACGGAAGATATATGTGTACCAGTACTAGAGAAAACATCAGGGCTTGAGTATAAAAAACAGTTTAGCGTAGGATATTCGCCTGAAAGGATTAATTGCGGAGATAAAGTACACACTGTAGATAAAATCGTAAAAATCGTATCAGCCTCAGACGGGGAGAGTTTAGAGGTTATCAAAAAAGTATATGGTAGAATTATAAAAGCGGGCTTGTACGAAGCATCATCCATAAAAGTAGCAGAAGCAGCCAAAGTAATAGAAAATTCGCAAAGAGATATAAACATCGGTTTCATGAACGAAATAGCGGTTATATTTGATAAACTAGGTATAGATACCTATGAAGTACTAAAAGCGGCAGGAACAAAATGGAACTTCCTAAAATTCACCCCTGGACTTGTAGGAGGACATTGTATAGGTGTAGATCCATACTATCTCATACATAAAGCAAAAGAGGTTGGGATAAATCCTAAGCTGATTGAGGCTGCAAGAGAGATAAACAATTCGATTGGAACGTATATTGCAGAGAAAACAATGGAATTATTGTTAGAATATGGGCATGTATTAGGGCACAGTAGAGTATTGCTTCTTGGACTTACGTTCAAAGAAAATGTAGGTGACCTCCGAAACTCTAGATCGAAGGATGTTTACGATAAATTAAAGGAAAAGGGTGTTGAAGTAATCATATCTGACCCTTATGCTTCATCAGAAGAAGTTAAAGCTATATATGGCAAAAATCTAACTGATATGATCGAGGTTAGAGATGCAGATGCTATTGTTATATGCACAGCTCATAAAGAATACGTAGACTTGGAATTAGAAGATTTACAGAAACTTACCGTAGCGGACAAGCCTATAATAATTGATGTTAGGAATATATTTTATGGTAGGGATGATATTAAAAGCAGGTTTATTTATTGGAGTTTGTAATGGGGTCAGGCTTGACAAATGGACATTTCGTGAGAAATGTCCATTTGTCAAGCCTGACCCCAAGAGCGATGAATTACATGATAATGTTATTGATGAAACGTGCCTATCTCTTTTATATTGCAAAAAAATTTTTTAAAACATTCAAAAAACTCACTCTGGCCCATTAGTATTAAGCTGTCACTGATGTTTTAAGTAAGTAATTAGATATACCGTTCATTACGAAAATCCTACTGTTCATTCGAATTGAAAAATTAAGTAAAAATGAAATCTATTGACAAACGATGACAAAAATGGTATTCTTTCAAAAAAGTATTTTGTAATATTTTTGTAACAAAATTGATATAAAAATGTCATAATAAAGTTTAAGGAGGGTTGCTGATGAGATGATTGTCAAAGGTTTTAAAAGTATGCTATTTATCTTATAAAAATAATTTAGGAGGGCTTTAAGCATGAAGAAACAAATGAGAATGAAAAGTTTTTTATTGGTAGTAGTTTATATATTTACAATGCTAGCAGGGATTATTCCGCCGACGCAGGCATTGGCTGATACAGCAGGTGTACAATTTACAAAAATAGCAGCAGGAGGGAATCATACAGTAGCATTAAAGAGTGATGGAACAGTATGGACTTGGGGGGCAAATGCCAATGGACAGCTAGGTGATGGCACAACTGTAAATAGAGGTAGACCTGCACAAGTAAGCGGGTTAAGTGGAATAACAGAGATAGCAGGAGGAAATTCATATACAATAGCATTAAAAAATGACGGAACAGTTTGGACTTGGGGTTATAATTATTATGGACAACTAGGAGACGGAACAACTACCCAAAGAAAGACTCCAGTGCAAGTAAGTGGACTAAGTGGAATCATAGCAATAGCAGGAGGAGAAAAACATACAATAGCATTAAAGAATGATGGGACAGTATGGACTTGGGGAGATAATAGTTATGGTCAACTAGGAGATGATACAACTACTCAAAGAAATACTCCAGCACAAGTAAGTGGGCTTAGCGGAATCATAGCAATAGCAGGAGGAGGAAATCATACAATCGTATTAAAGAATGATGGAACAGTTTGGACTTGGGGATATAATAGTTGGGGTCAATTAGGAGATGGTACAACTACTCAAAGAAATACACCAGTACAAATCAGTGGACTAAGTGGAGTCGTAGCAATAGCAGGAGGAATGTATCATACAATTGCACTGAAGAATGATGGAACAGTATGGGCATGGGGGTATAATAGTGGTGGTCAATTAGGAGATGGTACAACTACTCAAAGGAAAATACCAGTACAAGTGAATGGACTAAGTGGAATCACAGTAATAGCAGGAGGAATGTATCATACAATTGCACTGAAGAATGATGGAACAGTATGGGCATGGGGGGATAATAGAAATAGTCAACTAGGAGATGGAACAATTACTAGTAGGAACACGCCAATACAAATCAGTGGACTGAATGAAATAACGGTTATATCAGCAGGAGGTTTCCATACAATAGCATTAAAGAATGATGGAACAATATGGACTTGGGGATATAATAACTATGGTCAACTTGGATATATTTCAGCTTTTGAAAAAGTTCCAGTGCAAGTAAGTGGATTGAGTGGAATCATAGCAATATCCGGAGGAGGTAGTCATACAATAGCATTAAAGAATGATGGAACAGTATGGGCATGGGGGTATAATAACTATGGTCAAATAGGTGATGGTACAACTGCTCAAAGGAAAGTCCCAGTGCAAATAAGTGGGTTGAGTGGAATCACAGAAATAGCAACAGGTTCTGTGCATACAATTGCACTGAAGAATGATGGAACAGTATGGGTATGGGGGTATAATAACTATGGTCAGCTAGGCGATGGCACAACTACTCAAAGGAATGCTCCTGTACAAGTAAATGGACTAAGTGGGATAACAGCAATATCAGGTGGGGCGCATCATACAATAGCATTAAAGAATGATGGAACAGTATATGCATGGGGTAGAAATTACTATGGTCAACTGGGAGATGGAACAACTACCAACAGGATAGTGCCAGTGCAAGTAAGTGGATTGAGTGGAATCACAGAAATAGAAGGAGGAAATAGCCATACAATAGCGGGAACACAGTGGGCATGGGGGTATAACAGCATGGGCCAATTAGGAGATGGAACAACAACGTTTCAAAAAAATGTTCCAGCACAAATAAGTGGATTCAGTGGAATGACAACAGTAGTAGCGGGAGGTTATCACACAATTGCATTAAAAAGTGATGGAACAATATGGACATGGGGGTATAATAATTATGGTCAATTAGGTGATGGGTCAATTACTAATAGGAATGTTCCCGTGCAAGTAAGTCAGTTAAGTGAAATGGCAGTAATAGCAGGAGGAATTTACTATACAATCGTATTAAAGAATGATGGAACAGTATGGACGTGGGGTTATAATGATAATGGCCAATTAGGAAATGGTATATGTGGTAATATAAATTATCTAAAGCAAATTACGAATTCAGCACCAGAGACTACCATAGTATCGCCTCAATCAAATCAATTATTTACTGAAAATGATACTATATTGCAACCACAAATAAGAGTTGTCGATGTGGATGATGATACATTAAGCTGTAAATACTATATTGACTCTGAAACAACTGCACGAGAGAACAAAAACATTATGAATACAGAGTTCTCACAAGACGTAATATTTAATTCAATCAATATAAGTACTATTTCTGATGGAATACATTCAATCAAATATGAGATATCAGATGGAATGACAACTCCAGTAACACAAACATTGAACTTTAAGGTAGATAAATTAGCACCTACAATTACAAACTTCAGTCCAACATCTTCAGCTAGTAGCATAATGATAGCAGGAGGTGCAACAGATGGTGTAGCTGGATTAGACATTAATCCATATCGATATACAATGGATGGAGTTGTGTCAAGTTGGACAGATGCGACTAGTTATACAGTAAGCTCGCTTTCACCAAATCAGCCTTATACTGTAAGATTTGAGGCAAAAGATACGGTAGGACATATAGCGAGTCAAACACAAACAATATACACGCAGGCACAAGTACCTCCTATAAACATAAGTAATGTAACAGAAAATTCACTTACCGTAAATATAAGCGATGAAAATCCAGCAGGTACACAATATCAAATAAAAACAGGCTCAAGCTATGTGACACAAGATGGTACACTTACTACAACTCCTACATGGGTAACATTAGATAGCAAGAGTATAACTGTTATAGGTCTAATATCTAATACAACATATACGTTTGATGTAGTAGCAAGAAATGGTGATGGAATAATTACACAAAGCTCATCTGCAACGGATATAACTCGCATAGTACTTCCAACTATACCAACAGACTTAACTTACACATCAACGACTAATTCTGTCTCTATATCATGGCCACCTGTAGATGGAGCAGTTACGTATAGTATAGATATAGACAATGGTACAACGATTGTAAATGACTATCCATTTACAAGCTATACACATGAAGGATTATCACCGGGAGCTGAGCATACATACAAGGTAAAGGCTACCAATACAGCTGGAAGTAGTGACTGGAGTATGCCTATAGTTGCCGTGACAGCACTTGATGCACCAACGAATGTAACAGCTACTTCAACAAGTACAAATATGACACTATCATGGAGCCCAGTAACAAATGCAACAGGATATGATGTAGAAGTAGATGGAGTAGTAACGAGTACAGCTAATACAACAGCAACGATAAGTGGGCTAGTTACGAGTACAGAGCATACATACAGAGTCAGAGCCAAGAATGATATAACTACAAGTGAATGGAGCACACAAAATGACAAGCTAACACGTATTACTCCACCAACAGCACCGACAAATGTGACAGCATCCGAAAAGGTTAGCTCGATCACGCTCACATGGGATGCAGTATCTACAGCAACAACATATCAAGTAAGTGTCGATGGTAATGTTATCAATAGTGGATCAGATCCAATCTATGTAGATACAGGACTAACACCAGGCACAGAGCATATCTATATGGTACGTGCAGTCAATAGTGGAGGTAAAAGTGCATGGAGCAATGTAATCACAGTATCTACCAAAACAATCGATGTCAATGCACCATCAAACCTTACAGCCACAATCACAAGTCTAAATCTGACATGGGGTGCAGTAGAAAATGCAACAGCATATGATTTAAATATAGAACAAGCAAATGTAGATGGAACAAAAACAATCCAAGAAGTAACAGTAACGAATCCAAACTATACGGTCACAAACCTAACAGCAGGAACAGTCGTTATCTATAAAGTAAGGTCAACCATAGGCGGAGTATCTAGCTCTTGGAGTCAAAGCGTTACAGTAATAGTAGGAGGAAATGTCGCAGAAAAACCTCAAAACATAACGGCAGTCCCTACGAATACGTCAGTATCATTATCTTGGGACAAAGTAACAGGAGCGACAAGCTACGAGATAGAAAAGAACGGAAGTATCATAGGAAGCTCAAGAGGCTTGACATTTGTTAATGAAGGACTTACTCCAAATACACAAGTTACATATAGAGTAAGAGCGATGAATAGCACAGGAGTAGGAGAGTGGAGTAGTCCAGTCAACACAACAACTTTAGCAAATCAACCATTAAATATTCCAGGAAACATCATAGCAACACCAACAATGAACACAATCAGCCTCATATGGGATACAGTAGACGGTGCTACAGGTTATGACTTAGAAATAGATAGCACTACAATTCAAAATGTAACGGGTAATACATATACCCTATCAGGACTAAATTCACAAACACAACACTCGTTTAAAGTAAGAGCAAAGAATGATAGTACAGCAGGTAACTGGAGCGGGGTCATCACTTCGACAACACTAGAAACTAACCAAGTAGTACCACAAGGCGAAGCAAGTACATCGTACACAGCCAATGTAAGCCTAAATGAGGAGTTTACACTTGTACTATCTGCATCAGATATACAAAATCTAAGCACAGTAAACTTTACAATTACATATGATCCAAGTTTATTAGATGTAGTAGACTTATGTACAACTACTGCTGAGCTAGATACGACAATGGGTGATATATCAAATACAGAACTAAACGTAACAGAGCCAGCACAAGGAACGCTAGTATATAAAATAACAACACCAATCGCCCAAGGACAAAGCTTCACAGGATTTGTAGATTCGATTCGTTTTAAGGCGAAGGTTACTGGACCAGTTACAGTGAATTATGTGGTGAACTAATGATAAAATACTATAAGCTATAGGAGGTAGAATAATGAGATTAACGAATACATTTGTAAAGATAATACTTGTAATGGCTTTAATAATAAGTGGAGTAATATTTACTCTAGATAACACTTACGCAAAGCAAAATAAACAAATCACAGGACGTAGCAAGCAAGAAATACTAGTGAAATATAAAGACGATACCAAAAGTGCGACAATAAAAAAGAATGTAAAAGGTAAATTAAAATTAAAGAAAATAGATTCAAAAAAGAAATTCAGCAGACAAAAAATGGAGCTGATGGAGATAGCCCCTACGGATGATATTGATAGTACTGTAGCAGAGCTATCAAAAGACCCAAATGTAGAGTATGCACAACCAAACTATATGTTGGAAATAAGTGCATTACCAAATGACACTCACTTTAATAAACAATGGGGACTCACAAACAGTGGACAAACTATCGAAGGACTGGAAGCAAGGACAGGAGTAGATACAAATGCACAAGCTGCGTGGGACATCACGCAAGGACAGGACACAGTAATTGTCGGAGTTCTTGATACAGGAATCGACATAACACACGAAGACCTAGCAGGTAACATAGACCTAAATGGATGGAACTTTGTAGCCTCTAATAACCAAGTCTATGATGAGACAAATCCAGCAGCCAGTGCCCATGGTACAGAAGTCGCAGGGATCATCGCAGCAACTGCAAACAATTCTAAAGGTATAGCAGGGGTAGCACCAAATATCAAAATACTACCACTTAAATTTATCGATGGAAATCTAGGATACACAAGTGATGCAATTGACGCAATTGAATATGCCATGAGCAAGGGTGTAAAAATCATCAACTGTAGTTTTACAGGTGGAGATAATAATGCGGCACTCAAAGATGCTATGCAAAACAGCGGAATCCTATTCGTATGTTCGGCAGGGAATACTGGTGCTGACACAGCCACCACGCCAACATATCCAGCAAGCTTTGGACTGCCAAATATCATCTCAGTAACAGCGATTGACGGTAAAGGAGTACTACCAAACTTCGCTGCATTTGGAAGTAATGTAGAGATAGCAGCACCCGGGGTAAACATATTTACCACAACATCAGGAAATACCTATGACTATATGAACGGAACATCAGCTTCTGCAGCCTTTGTCACAGGAGAAGCAGCACTCATACTCAGTCAAAACCCTACGATGTCTATAGAGGATATCAAAAATAGGATCGTAAACAATGTAATAAAAAGCACAAGCTTAACTGAAAAAGTGTCGCAGGAAGGAAGAATTGACATAAAAGCAGCACTAGACAATGTTGCACCTACAACAACAGACACATACGACGGAGAAGGTTGGGGAAGTATAACAACAGGACCAGAACAGCTAAGCACTAATGCCGACTCGTGGTATACAACAGACCAATTAGCGAAAGTAAAACAACAAATACACTATGGAAAAAGTGGAGTAAATCCTACTACAGGGAACTTTAGTATGACAGTAAACGATCTAAGTGTAACAGCACCTGGATTCACTATTGATTTTACTCGCACTTATAACTCAAAAGACGACAGCATAAGCCCTATGGGACGTGGATGGAGTTTTGGTTTCAGAGGTGGAGTATCAGGCACTGACAGTACAGGCAGTGTAATGGCAGCAATATTACCAAATGGAGCAATAGAGCGATTCGTGAAAAATGCAGATGGAACATATACAGCAAACGACTCTAGAAGCAAATTTGTAAAAAATGCAAACGGAACATATACTTTAACTACAAAAGATCAGTACAGTTACGTATTTAATGTAAATGGCTATCTTACATCAATGTCAGATCGATATAGCAACACTGTAACGATAACAGTTGACTCAAATGGCAAGATTACCCAAGTAACAGATCAAGCAGGCAGGATATATACAGTGTCTTATAACACGAACGGATTAATCAGCCAAATCACAGACCCTGCGTCAAGAATAGTAACGTATATCTATGAAAAACCTACAGGGCTAACATTCTACGTATTAACCAAAGTAACAGACCCTATGGGCAAACACATGAACTATACCTATGATGCACAAGGGTATTTAACAAATGTATTAGATCACAACAACAAAACGATAGAAACACTTATATATGACCATACAACAAATAACGTAAGTACTGCAACCGATGCATATGGTGACGTATCCATATATACTTACGATGCAACAAATAAAAAGACAGCTATTAATGAAAATAACGGAGCAAGAGAGTGGACCTATTGGTATGATTCGTCATACTATATAACAAAAACTGGGGACCCAGAGGGAAGAACCACTACGACAGAATATAATACAGACGAAACTGGTAATAATAAATATGGTGAAGAAAAAACTATAACAGACAGATACGGTAACACAACAACGTACGACCGAGACGATAATGGAAATGTAATAAAAATAACAAACCCAGAAGGAAGTACAAAAACGTATCAGTACGATGCAGGTAACAATCTAATAATGCAGTCAGATGAAAACAGTAAAAGCATATATTATGTATACGATGCAACCATGAAATATCTAACACTAGAAGCACAGTCGTTAGATGGTACTGTTTACACAACTAACGCGGACCAAAGTAAATTTGCCATCACAACATACGCATACTACACAGATGCCGAAGGACAATCACTTGGATACTTGGCAAAAGGATTATTAAAAACACAAACAGACCCAGAAGGCAATGTAACAACATACACATACAATGCAAAAGGTGATGTTGCGACAATAATAGATGCAGAAGGAAAAGTAACAACAAACAGCTACAACAACATAGGTTGGAAAACAGGAAACATCTCTCCAAACGGCTTTAATACAACCTATACATATGACAAGAACGGTTTACTCATCAAGACAGCTTTACATAACGGAGAAACGTATAGAACTATATACAATGCAATGGGCCAAAAAGCACAAGAAATATCCCCAAGAGAGTACGTAGCAGCAAACGACAACACAGACACAAATACATATTCAGACAACACAGTAGGTACAAGATACACCTACTACGACAGTGGCAAAGTTGCCACAGTAACAGACGCACTAGGAAACATAACATCCTACACATACGATGTATATGGCAATGTGCTAACAGAAACTAAAGCAAACAGCTCAATCTATACATACACATATGACTCTATAGATAGAGTAAAAACGGTATCATTCAAAGAAAATGAGAATGCAACACCAGTATTACTCGAACAATACACATATGACGTACTAGAGGATGGAAAAACACAAAAAACAGAAACAAAATATCTAAATGCAACAGAAAAAGCAATTACTATACAAATCTACGACTATGCAGGAAGACTACTAAGCACACAAAATCCTGACGGAACAGTAGAAAAAGTAACATACAACCCAAACGGAACAATAGCAACAAAAACCGATGCAAACGGAAGTGAGTCATACATCAAGTATGATGGATTAAACCGTCCAACAGAAACATGGACACCATTTGAGATATCAAACGGAAACACAATATACAGCTATACTAAAACTAACTACGACAAAGTAGGCAACAAGAACGTTATCAAAGTCGGCAAAGACAAGGTAGCTTTATATGATGTGCCAACAAACCTTATTACAACAAACTACACTTACTATAGAAATAGCAACCTAAAATCAGAAACAGACAGTGCAGGAACACGCATCGACTATTTCTATGATGGTGATGGGAATGTAACAGAAAAAGA
>Ga0154526_1007_pt1 | contig 17717 bp, 18 predicted proteins | sample RifGroE2_FD_105669 | JGI IMG/M metagenome (GOLD analysis project Ga0154526, IMG submission 105669) | Clostridiales bacterium GWE2_32_10
TAAGTAGGATAATTATCACAAGCAGAATCATACAAAAAAAATTTAATACTAAGATTAGGGTAAAGTGCTCTAAACTCAGAAAGTATTTGTCAAGTGAAAATTGCCCCTTTTTATAATTTAATTTTGACCCACCTAAGTCAAAAAATAATTACTGGTTTTTCAACCAATCTTCAATTTCTTTCAGCTCTTAGGGATAGGTGTGTAAATAAGAGTTCACTCCCTTCTTTATCAAATGATATATACCCTAGTTCATCAGCTATTATTAAGTCATATCTTTCAAATTGTCGCTCAAGTAATAGCAGACTTCTAGCAGCCCTATGTTCTTTTAGTCGGTTTATTAACATCGGTACGGTTGTAAATAATACTTTATGCCCAGCATGACAGGCTTTAATACCTAAACCTATTGCAAGGTGTGTTTTCCCTGTACCTGGGTTACCTGCTAGTATAATATTTTGACTATTTTCTATAAACTCAAGTGTTTCAAGTTGTTTTAACTTTCGTCTTGCATCTTCTGGTAGGTGTTCTATTTTAAGGTCTTCTAAATATTTTTTATATGGGAACTCCGCTAAACGTATTCTGTTTACTTTTCCTTGTTCGTTTCTATGGTCTGATTCTTTTTGTAGTATACTATGTATAAAGTCGACATATCCTTGGTCTTTTATCTCAGCTTCGTCTATTAGTTCTTTTATATTTCTTGTTGTGTATGCTAGTCTAAGCTCTTTTGAGTATTTTTTTATATCGTTGATTTTTTATGATTTACTCACTACTTACCTCCTCGTATCTAGTTTGGTTATTTATGAAGCTTGCATATTTATTTAGTGCTTCTCTTGAGTTTTTTTCGATTTCATTATTTACTTTATCTGTTTTTGTTGTATAATATTCATTAGTTTGAGTATTATTTACTAATACTTTTATGTTGCTTGTATTTACTTTTATCCGTTTTTCTCTAAGTTCATCAATAGCTTTATATACTTGTTCTAGGCTAGTGTTTGCAATTAGATTAATTAGATGGATAAAGTCTTTATGTGCATCTTTGTAGTGGTTTACAAAGATGTTTTTTAGTCTGTCATTCATTTGTTCCAATGCCAAACTACCTCCTAATGCTCCAGGCTTTCTAAGTAGTGTTGTTTTATAATGTTCAATTGTCATGGTCCATTCTTGTAGTCCGTATTTTCTCTCATGTACTGCAACTTCTTTTTTATTGTAGTAGCAGTATATCTTATCGGTATAAATTTTAACGAATACAAATTTTCCTACTAGCATATCTGGTACAGAATATCGGTTACCTTCAATAATAACAGTTGAATATTTATCCACCCTTAGCTCTGTATCCTTGGCAATATCATATGTTGGCAGTAGATTAGTTAAATATTCTTTTTCGTCACATAGCACTTCTTTTGGTGATTTATCTTCTAAATATTTTTTAGGCATGTCATTTATTTCTGTTAATACACTCAGTAAATACTCATTAGCTTCTTCATCTGAATTAAATTTTATGTTGCCACTAAATGCTTTCTGCCTTACGTAATCAACACTTTTTTCTACATGTCCTTTTTCGTTACCTCTACGAACATTACAGAATCTGTAATTGAATCCATAATACAATGCTATTTTCTTTAATTCTTTGGTTGCCTCTTTTTCATGGCGTCCGACAAATTTAGCTACTGCAACTTTCATGTTATCATATACTACAGTTTTATACACACCTCCTATGTGTTCAAAAAATTTAACATGTGCATCTAAGAAATGTTGCATTTGCTCTCTTCTGTATAATATTGCATATCTATAATTACTTTTAGCACTTGTGAATACTGCCATGCGGTAAGATCTGATTTTACCAGCTATCTCTAATTTTACTTCACCCCAATCAAACTCACAGATTTCGCCTAGTTCATAGGTTTGTTTTATAAATGCTTCCTTACCTTTACACATAAGAGCATTGGCGTAATTATTAACACTACAATAACTTACTTTATAACCTTCATTTATTAAAGCCTCATACATACTTTGTTTATTCATGCATTGCTTTTTAATACCCATTGAAACCTTACGTTCATTCTCAGCTATAAATTCTTTTAGTTTATCAATAATTTCACCTGTCATTACCCTAGATGTACGATTAGATGAATCATACTTAGGCTTTTCTACCATAATTTCTATAAGTTTATCTTGAGGTACATCAACTCCCTCTGTAATCAATTTATTCTTGCTATCTTCAAAATCTGCAATATATTTCTTCACAGTATTTTTGGAAATACCATATTCTCTAGCAAGCTGTCGCTTACTTTTCCCTTCTACTGTATATCCCCTTAATATATCTAATTTAATATCTAATCTAATCACCTTCTCATCCTCCTATAAGTTTTTAATGTTATAGGAGTTATTTTATCATAAAGTGGGTCAGTTTTCAATTATATTAGTGGGTCAGTTTTAGTATATCATAAACAATCGGAGCCTTTGGAAGTTTGAAAGACCTTCTGAAATCATCCTTTAAGTAGCCTTCTGTAAAAAGGTAGCCAAGAAATGCCCTGACACTTCTTATATAGGTTTGAATAGTAGTTTTGCTAATAAGTTTATTTTCAGCTGGGGGGAAAGGGTGATTCTCCATTTTGAGTTTACTTCCATAGCCTAATTTATAACTATTCAAGTCTTGCATAGTAATATCAGATATAAGCTTGTCCTTACCTATGAAATTCACAAAATAACCTAAAGTAGTTTTATAGAATTCTTTTGTCTTTACTGTATTTCCTTTCAAGTATTGCTCAGTTAAAAACATATCAATCGCTTTTTCTAATGTAATCATCATGTATCACCTCTAATTGCTGTTTAATTTTATCTTCTGTATAGTGCAGCTCGTATTTATCACTAAACACCTCAAAATCTTCTAAAAATGAGTTTTCCTTATCTGACATAATACTATCGGTATTAGTCCAAGAAACACCAATATTTTTGAGCTCTAGTCTATCTCTATAAAATGAGGACTTATTCATATTATCTCTAACATAATCATCTCCGAAGTTATGTAGTTGAAGCCAAAATCCAAATAATTTATTAGCTTTTGCTTTACTGAAGGACTTAAATATCTTGTCTTTAGCACTATTTAAAGTATTAGCTTTTTGTAAAGTGTTTTCAGATTCTTTAAGTAACCTTTCAACCTCAGTTTTCCATACATTTTGTAGATATTCTAAAGTTATATCACCAACATATATTGATTTTTTACCAAGATCATATTGTAGCTTTTTTCTTTTTATTTCAATCTCTATTCTAAGTAAAGTATTTGCTTTTTCTTGAATAGCTAAAAGATCTTCTGTAGAAAGATGATTTTTTAGTTTTGTTTTATCGTATTTGATAAATTCCTTCCCCTTATCGTAAAACTTTATGGTAGTCGTGCTTCCAGGTACATTAAGACCATGAACGCCATACCGATGAGTTCTTCTTCTAGAGAAATTAAGTTTATTCATACCTATAAAGTAATCAATCATATTTTCTTTATTATTTAAATCAAAAGCACGAGTGTAGTCTACTCTAAATACCTCCCAATTAATAATATTATCCAGTTTAATATTATAATGGTTTTCAACTAGAAACTTAAAAAACAAGCAATAACCTAGAAAATCATTTGAACCTCCAAAACAATTATGACCTAATATTAACTTGTGTGGTGAACCTTCAACATATAAAGTTCTATCATAATTATTGACTTTCACACTAAGACTTGAATCATAACTTCCTTCTAGAGATTTATTAATAATACTATATTTTAATTCACCACTATCTAAATCTAAGCCTTGATTCATAAATCCTTTTTGACATACCAACTCAAAATCTTTATCAGATAAAGAATTGCTTTTTAACTTAATTGTATCAATCATTTTAAAACCTCCTAAAATTGAATTTTCCCTCTATGGGGACTGTCGTCGGGTGATACTACTACCCGACGAACCGAAATTTTAGGTATAATGCATTATACTCTATTTACAACCGCGACTTTAGTTTTGACAAAGAGCCTCTGACTATATGCAAAACAGCTACAACAGCCATTGCCATCTTTCAGAAGGCAATAGCTGTTGCTTAACGCTAGCATATAACCCACTCATTGTCAAAACCTAAAGCAAATGCTATCGCATTTGTAAAGTCGCTATTATTTGACGTCTAAGATAAGTATAGAATGGATTAGATAAAAATGAAATAGGCTATTTAAAGAAAGTGTTTCAGAAAAATGAAACAATATTTTTTGTTGTAAAATAGGCATTTCCGACCATTTTAACACTTGTAGAAATATGTAATATATTGACATACTATATTTAAAATGGTAAAATCTGATTAAAAAGTTTCATAAGTTTGCAACAAAGGAGGCTATTAAGTGGATTATTTTGATGTGATAAACGAATTGATAGCTGAAAAAGGACTATCGCAAACACAGATTTTTAACAAAAGAAAAGATTTAGATGTAAAAATTTCTAAAAGAGATCTAAGTAATGTAACCAATAAAAAAGTTATTCTCACAGAAGAAAAAAATTGTGAATTATCAAAAATATTAGGATTAGATGAAGAAGAACTTCCATTTATGGCTTACCTACAACACGCACCAGAAGACTTGAAAAAGTTTGTTGAAGATTTTAGAGATATTATTTTAAATATAATTAGATTATATATAAATAGCGGATTACCGGAAGAACAATTTAAAGAAGAAATAGAGAAGCTAAGAAAATCAAGATCATATGAAATAGTAAAAACAGGTTGGGGATGTTTAGATGATATTATTGACGAAAATTCAATTAATATAAAATTTCAAAATAATGAGATTAAATATGCTAAACCTGAATTTGCACCAGGACAAATAATAGATAATAGTATGTATCCTCTAATAGAAAAGGGCAATAGAATTCATTACAGTAGTAAATATGATGTTAAGATAGGGGATTTGGTATTATTAAAGATATTAAACAAAGATAGATATTATAATTGTAATTTCATAAGAAGATATATGATAGATGAAATGGGGAAATATTTATTTAAAGCTATAGATCCTAATTTTCCTTCATTCAGATTAGAAAAAGGTGAATTTGAGATATTGTATAAAGTTGATAGGATAACTAAAAAGGTATGAAATGGGGTGGAAATATGAGTGTATGGATAACACAAAATAAAACAATAATAGATCTAATTTTTCAAGTTGTAGTTGTTGCAACACCAATGTTAGGATGGTATTTTGTATATAAAACAAATAATCAAAGTCTTTATGAAAATAAGAAAATAAATATGAGGGAAAAGTTATTTGATACTATATATAATGAAGTAAAAAAACATTTGTTGAGACCCAATAAATATTTAGAGTATATAGATTACATGAATAAAGTAAAGAGTAATAGAGAAGCTATAATTGAAAAACAAGAAAAAAATGAGAGATTGGATGAAGATTCAGAATTCTGGATGGAATTTTTTGAAGATCAATGGACTAATCATTATATGTCTTTATATATACAACTCACCAAATATAAAGTTATATTTATGAAAAACACAAAGCTAAAAACAACAACTACTAATTTAATTAATAAAATTGAAAACTTAAATGTTTATATAAATAATAATATTGAAAATCTAATGCATGATAGGGATGATAATCTAAAAGATATTAATATAGATATATTTATCAACTTTTTTGAACTTAATCATGAAATTAAACAAATAATAAATGAGTTTTTTGATGAATTGTCAGAGGTATGCTTTAAAGAAATAATCGAATAAAGGAAAGTAATCTAACGTGCAAAATCAAAATAGTCTAGCGTGTTAATAAAGTGAAGCAAACATAGAAAAATCAACGAAACGCTAGATTATAGCCAAGTAGTTAAAAGTGTCTATACTGCTTAAAAGTGTTGAAAATAGCCAGTTTTCGAGGTATTTAACTTAGGATCTAGCGCCGCAGGGTGTGCAGGTTCAACTCCTGTCATCCTCAGAAAAAAGAAGAAGTATAGCAAAAAGCCTTTTATAGGCTTTTTTTGAGATATATGTTGGACTAATTTTCAGTTGACAAATACATATAAAAAAGGATGTTGTATTCTCGCAACATCCTTTTGGTATTAGTGGTATTTTTTTGTTTCTCTAAACTCCTCTACCCCCATAAGAGCTTCTCCGAATCGTTGAAAATGAACTACTTCTCTTTCTCGTAAGAAACTTAAGGCATCTGTTACACCAGGGTCATCAGAAAGTTGGATTAAATATTCGTATGTGGCTCTTGCTTTTTGCTCAGCTGCCATATCTTCGTATAAATTGGCTATAGGATCGTCTTTTGATTGTATAAATGCAGCTGTCCATGCGTATCCAGCAGCATCATGTGGGAAAGGACTTCTTCCGTGAGCGGCAAAATGTGCCTCAAATGGAGTTCCTTTAATTTTTTCTACTGGAGCATCCTTTACTAATTTCCATACTATTGTAGCAATTATTTCCCAATGGGCTAATTCCTCAGTTCCTATATCCGTTAATATTGCTATTGCCTCTTTTGTAGGCATTACAAATCTTTGAGTTAGGTATCTTATTCCCGCTGCTAACTCGCCATCAGCACCACCGAATTGTTCTAATATCATTTCTGCTAAAGCAGGATTGCACGTATTTATTTTAACAGGATATTCTAATTTTTTTTCATAAATCCACATAAATTACCTCCTATAATTTTTATACTATTCTTCCCATGGCCAAGGGCTTTCGACCCATTTCCAAGGGTATGAACTCAAAGCGTATCCAAAATTAGTCAATGGACCGTATTTCTTTTGATACACATTTTTTGTTTTGTTTAATTCAATAGAAAACATATTATAGTCCATTAAAGCTTTCTGATTAGTTGGATGTGTATCTAAAAAAAGATTTAATTCTATCACTGCAAATTCTAATTCTTGAATTTGTAACTTTAACTCCTCACGACTTAACTCCTCGTAATCTAATTCTTGCATGCATATACCTCCTATTTAACACTTGTTTTTAACCATTTTAGCCATATATGGATCATAGAGATTTGGAAAAATAGTTCCTTTCTTCAATGCCTCTGGCAAAGGAAACCTATCTATATAAGGTTGGTTTACTACATAGACTTTAGGTAATCTAATATGTTCAGTCTCTAAATCTTCATAAACCATTTCTTTATTGAGCTCACTCATAACACACACTCCTCTTTTTTAAAAAGTACACTATATAATATTTAAGCAGGGTAAATAATGTTACAAGGTGGGATAAGCAATACAAGTATTTATAAGTTTATCCTGAAATATTCCTTGTATCTATTGACAAAATAGGACAAAAAAAGTACAATAAAAATGTCAATATATTAATTAAATTAAAGGGGGATTTAATGAAATGAAGAAGGGATTAATTTTAGGAGTATTGTTAACAATGTTATTAGTACTTTCAGGCTGTATGAAGGCTGATTATAACATAAACATTAATAAGGATGGTAGTGGGGTTCTAGAGATTGCTATGTTATATAATAATGAAGTTTTAAGTTATATAAGTGATTTGCAGAAATCAAAGGATGAATTGAAGAAAAAAGGGTTTGAAGTATCGGATTACAAAACAGAAACTCAGACAGGATATAAGGGTACTAAGAAGGTTGCAAGTTATGAGGAAATGAGTAAATTATTAGGTGAAATGAATAAAGGAGGAAATGCTGCAAATCAAGGTGTTAATCTGAAAGTAGAAAAGAATAAATTAACAATAACAGGATTACTTGATTTTTCTACAGATAATTCAGAGGAAATGAACACATTACTAAAACAAGTGGAAATAAATATTAACGTAAAAACACCTTTCAAAGTATTGGAGAATAATGCCACAAAGGTTGAAGGAGATGTTTATACTTGGAAAATAGATCTTACTGCAAAAAATGAAATAAAATTTGTAGCAGATACTAGTGATAAAATGCTTATTGTATTAATAATATTAGGAGTAGCAGTATTAATGGTGATTATATTATTTATTACTGTTGCAATAAAAAACATCAACAAAAAGAGAAATGTGGTGATAGAGGATCTGACAGAAAAGGTTGAGTTAGTAGATGAGGAAGAAATACAAAAAGAGATCAAACAAGAAGATAGGGACTATAGTATTGACGGAAATGAAGATGAAAATAAAAATAAAAATTAAAATTTTAAAGGGGGATATTTATGAAAAAGAAATTTGGTTTGATTTGTTTAGTGTTATTAATGGTATGTTCATTCAGTACTGTTAATGCAAGTTTAGGTACATATTCATGGGAAGGTGAATGGGATAGTAACTGGGGTAAAATGGTGATTACCCAAAATGGATCTACTGTTACGGGGACATATACACACGATAGTGGTAAAATTGTTGGTACTGTTTCAGGTAATACATTTACCGGTACATGGTCTGAGTCTCCATCGTATGCCCCAGATCATGATGCGGGTGATATGGAGCTTACTATGGCTTCTGATGGTATGAGTTTTACAGGAAAATGGCGTTACGGCTCAACTGGAAGTTGGGGTAATTGGGAAGGCGGAAAAAGAACAACTCCTATTATCCTTGCACCGTCAACTGAAACACCAGTTATTAACACAATAGGAATTGATCTAGAATATCGAGAAATAGTTTTGCAAATCGATAATCCGATGATGACAGTAAATAAAGTGCAACAGGAGATAGATCCAGGACGTGGTACAGTTCCGATTTTGCATAATGGCAGAACAGTGTTACCTATTCGTGCGGTGGTTGAAGCATTAGGAGGGACTGTGGGTTGGAATGAAAATGAAAAAAAGGTAACTATAAATGTTAGAAACACAACCTTGGAGCTATGGCTTGATAAAAACACAATGCGGTCTGGAGGCATTGAAAAGAAGATTGATGTTGCACCTACAGCAATAAATGGTAGAACTATGGTGCCTGTACGATTTATTATTGATAATATTCCAGGGTGTTTACTTGAATGGAATAACGATACACGTAGTGCTGTTATAAAGTATTAATATCGATATGGGGACTGTCACTCTCAAGCCTGTCTTTTGGCGTGGCAGTCTCGTTTTTTACTTATTATAAAGTTGATTTATATAAATTTAGAAATGAATAAATTTATAATAGTATTTTTTGCTAATCTTTTTTAACCAAATCCCTAGCATCAACTTTATTTTGAAAACTTCTATCCTCTAGTCCTTCTATAAGTACCGTATTATCAGTCCTGTCTATATCCAAAATCCACACAGGAATTCCATTGTACTCGACATTAACAGCACCCTTAGATTCTAAGACTTCCTCAACTTTTTCAATATTCATAAAAACACCTCCAATTTTATTTACATATAGTATTAACACATTACAGCCTTTTTAATCATTGTTTGATGATTTTTGTAAAGAAAAGTAAGTCTAAAAATTATAAAAAATATTGACAAATGTAATAAAATGGTTTATAATTGTAAAAAATGTAAAATTATAAACCAGGAGGATTTGATATGAAGAACAACACACCTAAAATAAAAGAGATGATTATGGGAAAGAATATTCATTATTATGGTACTTATTGTATAGTAGAACAAGAAGGACCGAAATATTTAGGAAATACATGTATGTGTGCTATAAATGAGAAAGGGAAAGTTGATAAAAATGGTAAGGGATGCAAATATACTGCGTTATCAGACGGATATTGTGTTCTAAGAAGTGTCGATGGAAAACGTATGTTATTTAAAGATGGTAAGGAAGTTTCTAAAGGACATTATAACATAAAGGTGAATGAATTTGGAGATGTTGTTACTCTAAAAGATGGGAAAATTTTAGAATCTATAAGAGGAGATGAATTGGATAGGTTTAGAAATGTAGAAGATGACGGAAGTAGCATTGTAAAAAAAGGTGGTATGGACGGATTACAAGATCCACAAACTGGCGAAATAATATTACTTGGTAGAATTATTACAGGAAATGCAACAATGTGTGTTGCTATACAGTTAGATAATTCTTGTGGTGTATATGTACATGGAGAAATGATAGAGAGTATAAGTAGGGGATGGGCTACCCCGTTAGAAAAAGGGAGATACATAAAATATACGAAACATATAATAGATGGTAGAACGACTGAAAAAGCTACATTATGTCAGGTAGAGGGAATTGATTTAGGAAATGACGAGGTTTATAATGGTGGGACTGCAAGGAATATTTTGGATAATCAATATGAGCAAATTACAAGTAAGAAATATCATCATTCTACGCCACAAGAAACTGTAGAACTTTATTAAAAGGAAAATACCACAGAAAACTCTTGATATGTACAATTGCGAGCATGTTTTTGGTGAAAGATTTTGATTTTGTTTGTATAATATAACATTTTGCCATTAAATAAAGAGAGATCGCTTCGTTCCTCGCAACGACAAGGTAGGTGTTTGTAGAGCTTATAAAGTCTGAATAGCTATACCCTAAAAGCACAAATTTAAAAATTTGTGCTTTTTTGATTGAATAAAATAAAATATCTGATATAATTAAATTTAAGTAATTTATTTTTCAAAGGAGATAATATGTCATGGATAAAAAAGTATCAGATTATATTTTAAAACAGGTAGAAAAGCCAGTAAGGTATACTGGTGGGGAGTATAACTCAGTGGTGAAAAATCCGGGGGATGTGGATATAAGGTTTGCATTTTGTTTTCCGGAGGTATATGATATAGGCATGTCATACCTAGGTTTGCAAATATTGTATGGAATGCTTAATGAACGTAGCGACACTTATTGTGAGCGTGTATTTGCTCCGTGGGTAGACATGGAAACGAAGATGAGGGAAAATGATATAAAACTGTTTACCTTAGAAACAGGGGATGAAGTGAGAAAATTTGATTTTCTTGGGTTTAATTTGCTGTATGAAATGACGTATACAAATGTGTTAAATGTACTTGATTTATCTGGTATTTCTATATACAGCAAAGACCGAGGCGAGGACGAACCGATAGTATGTGCAGGAGGTCCATGTGCGAATAATCCTGAGCCACTTGCGGATTTTATAGATTTTTTCAATATCGGGGATGGTGAAGCGAAGCTTGATGAGGTGTTAGATTTATATAAGGAGCATAAGAAAAGTGGTGGAAAGAGAAGAGAATTTTTAGAGAAGATAGCAAGGTTAGATGGAATATACGTTCCTGCTTTTTATGATGTTAAATATAATGAGTATGGTACTATAAAAAGTGTAGATGTAATTAACGAAAATGCGAAGCCAGTTGTAGGCAGAGTAGTTGTAGCTGATTTGAATACATCATACTTCCCAGATAAGCCAATAGTTCCTTTTCTAGAAACCGTACATAATAGAATAACACTTGAGGTTTTTAGAGGCTGTATAAGAGGCTGCAGGTTTTGTAATGCAGGGTTTATGTATAGACCGATAAGGACAAAATCAGTAGATACACTTATGAAGCAGCTTGATGCACAGGTGAAAAACACTGGGTTTGAGGAGATTTCTTTAGTATCACTGAGTACTAGTGATTATAGTGGACTGCCTGAACTAGCTGATAAAATAATTAATAAGTATAGCAAGCAGCACATAAGTCTTTCACTACCATCACTTAGGATAGATGAGTTCTCACTTGACCTTATGAATAGACTTCAAGAAGTTAGAAAAAGTGGGCTTACTTTTGCACCAGAAGCTGGTACGCAGAGAATGAGGGATATGATAAATAAAGGCTTGACCGAAGAGGAAATACTAGAAGGCTGTAGGCTAGCTTTCGAAGGTGGATGGAATAGGGTTAAGCTGTACTTTATGATGGGGCTACCAGGTGAAACGGATGAAGATATAATAGGTATAGCAGACCTTGCACGTAAAATAGTCGGCGAATATTTTAAAGTTCCAAAGGAGATACGTGCAAATGGAATAAGTATAAATATAAGTGCATCATGTTATGTACCGAAGCATAATACACCTTTCCAGTGGGAAAGTCAAAACATCCACGAAGAATTTGAAAGAAAGCAAAGGTTATTAAGGGATGAAATAAAGAAAGTAAAACAAGCAAACTATAAATATCACGATGCCAAGACAAGCGTTGTTGAAGGTGTATTATCAAGGGCAGACAGAAAAATAGGAAAGATTATATACGATGTGTGGAAAAAAGGAGCAAGATTTGAAGGTTGGTCAGATCATTTTGACTACACTAAATGGCAAGAGGCTTTTCTAGAAAATGGGATGAGTATGGATTTCTATAATACGAGGAAACGGGAAGTAGATGAGATTCTTCCTTGGGATCATATAAATGTGGGGGTGAGTAAGAAATTTTTGGTGAAAGAGAAGGAAAAGGCATTACGTGGAGAAGTAACTCCGAACTGTAAAGTGAAGTGCAATAGATGTGGTGACTGGAGGCGTGATGTCGGAGGTGTGAAGTCGGAAAGTATTTGTGAGATGCAGAGAGGTGGAGGGATAATATTATGAAATATAGGGCAAAGTTTACAAAAGGGGATAATGTTAAGTTTGTGGGGCATTTGGATTTGCTTCGGTCTATTCAGCGGACTATAAATAGGGCAGGGATTTTCATAAAATATTCGTGGGGATTTAACCCGCATCAGGTATTTAGTATAGCACAACCGCTTTCGGTTGGACAGACAAGTTTAGGGGAGTACATGGATTTTGAGTTGATGGAAGATATATCAGAGGATGAAGTGAAGCAAAAACTTAATGCTGTAGCACCACGAGGGATAGAGATTTTAAAGGTGAGAAGGTTAAATGAAAGCGAAAAGAAAGTAGCGGCTCTTGTTGAATATGGTGAATATAAGGTAATACTAGATAAAGATATAAGAGATGAACAAATTAAAAATTTCATGTTGCAAGATAAGATAGAAGTAGATAAGGAAACTAAGTCAGGAACTAAAAGAGTTGATATAAAAGGAGACATAGTAAATTTAAAAGCACAGGGTAATGTTTTACATACAACAATCAGTACAGGAAGTATGCAAAACCTGAAAATCGAATTGTTAGTGGAAACTTTATATAAATACGTAGGTTTTGAATATGATGAATATAAAATTGATGTAGAAAGACAAGATCTGTATTATATGCATGAGGGGAAAACCCTAAAAAAGCTGATCTAAAAATCCCCTCTCCCTATTAAGGGAGAGGGCTAGGGTGAGGGTCAAATAGATAAAAAATGGAGGTATGGCTATGTCAAATATATTAGTAGTAGACGATGACGAAAATATTGTAGAGCTTATAAGCTTGTATTTGGTAAAGGAAAAGTATAATGTCTATAAAAAGTATAATGGAATGAATATATTAAAGGAAATCAAGCAAAATAACATAGATTTAGTAATATTAGATGTAATGCTACCAGGTATGAATGGTTATGAAGTATGTGCTGAAATAAGGAGGGAGTTAGATACTCCTATAATTATGCTTACAGCAAAGAGTGAGACTTTTGACAAGATAAAGGGACTTGAGACTGGGGCGGACGACTATGTTACCAAGCCATTTGAACCACAAGAGCTTATATCTAGGGTGAGGGCAGTACTTAGAAGATATAAAAAGGATTCTACAGGATTGCTTGAAATTGACAATATAGAAATAGATATATCAAACTATACCGTCATGTCAAATAATGAAAAGGTTGAAATGACAAAGAAGGAAATAGAACTACTGCATTTCATTGCATTAAATAAAAATCAAGTAATGAGCAGGGATCAGTTACTTGATAAGGTTTGGGGATATGAATATATGGGAGATACAAGAACAGTTGATGTACATATAAAGCGTGTACGAGAAAAGCTTCCTGAATCAGATGTTTGGAGTATAGAAACTATCTGGGGTGTGGGGTATAAGTTTGTGGTTAAATAAAATATTAATTTTGTCATTATGATAGACTTATAAGACTATAGATCATGAATAATACAAAAAACAAAAGACAAAACTAAGATTATAATATTGACAAAGATGGAGTGGTTGAATGGAGCTTACGAAAAGAGAGTTAAGAAATAATATAACATTACGATATATAGATGCTCTGGTTTATAGGTTTGGGCTAGGGATAGTACCACTTGCGACAACTGTTAGTTTTTTTATTAGTAAAGTGATAGATTCTAAGATATTACTCGGTATATTTATAGCACTTGCCACTGCCGCCATCCATATACCACAAGTTATTATGGGGAAGCGTGTGCGTGAAGATGAGAATGTAGATAAAAGCTATATATTTTACTTAATATTAACAGTGATATCATACTTTCTACTAGGTATTTGCATATGGTATGTGAATGACTATACTACTATGGTGATACTCTTTTATATACTATATATGATAAACCAGTTTTTAAGGGGAATATGTATAATGCACAATGTAACATTAACTGGCGACATGGTACCTAGAGGAATGCTTGGTAAGTATTATGGTTATATGAATATGTTTGGTAATATAGGTGATGTTGTGGGTGCTGTTGCTATAGCATATTTTATAATTAATCCATTTCCATTTCCAAAACGATATGCATTTTTATTTTTCATAATGACATTATGTTCAGTACTATCATTAGCGATTATTATGAAGGTAAAGTTTGTGGTTAATCGTGAACAAAGCGAACATCAACATATAAGCTATAAAGAATATTTTAATCAGATGAAAAAAATATTTACACATGATAAAGAATTCTTGAAATTTAATATAAGTAAAATATTTGCGAATTTTGGAACGGCAATATATGCATTTTTGATAATAATAGCAAAAGATAAGATTGGTATAAGTCTTGGAGAAATAGTGATTATAAATATAATAATGTTTGCAGGAGAAGCTTTATTTAGCATTATATGGGGATATATAAACACTTATTATGAATGGGAGTACTCATATGTAATTTGCAGGGTAATCTATGTTGTAAATCTATTATTATTACTATTTTTCTTGAATAAAACAATAGTGTATATTGTGTACTTTTTATACGGTATTGCTATAAGTGGTATAAATGCCACACAAGAGAAGGCGATAATAGACATGGGAGGCAAAAATAAAACTATGTACCTTGCAATTTTTGAAATGGTAGTAGTTCCGTCACTTGTGGCGTCTATGATTTTGATGAGTGTATTGCTTGAGTTTCTAGGATATACAAATTCAATAATAATATCTGCTGTATTGATACTATTAGCAGTAATAATATCAGTGTGGCCAGTAAAAGAAAAAGGGGAGATTTAGAGGATATGCCAGAGTTTAAGGTAGTATCAGAGTTTAAGCCTATGGGGGATCAGCCACAGGCTATAGAAAAATTAACACAGGGAATAGTCGAGGGGAAAAAGCACCAGGTGTTACTTGGTGTTACTGGGTCTGGAAAGACCTTTACTATGGCTAATGTTATAGAGAAGGTACAGAAGCCTACGCTAATTATTGCTCATAATAAAACGCTTGCAGCACAGCTGTATAGTGAGTTTAAAGAATTTTTCCCAGGGAATTCTGTTGAGTATTTTGTAAGCTATTATGATTATTACCAGCCTGAGGCATATGTGCCACAGACGGATACATTTATAGAAAAGGATGCATCTATAAATGATGAGATAGACAAGCTTAGACACTCGGCTACGGCGGCGTTATTTGAAAAGCAAGATGTCATAATAATAGCAAGTGTCTCGTGTATATATGGTTTGGGAGATCCGGAAGAGTATTCTACACTTTCCTTGTCACTAAGAGTAGGTATGAATAGGGATAGGGATGAAGTATTAAGAAAGCTGGTAGACATACAGTATACAAGAAACGATACAGCCTTTAAACGTGGTACATTTAGAGTTAGAGGTGATGTGGTTGAGATTTTGCCAGCATCAGCAGAGAAAAATGCGATACGAGTAGAGTTTTTTGGAGATGAGATAGAAAAGATATCGGAAATAGATGTGCTTACAGGAAAATACATAGGTAGTCGAGAGCATGTACTCATCTTCCCATTTTCTCATTATGTAGTTGGTGATGAAAAAATGGAAATGGCTATAGTAACCATAGAGATAGAGCTTCAAGAGAGATTGAAGGAATTAAGAGGCAAAAATAAATTGCTAGAAGCTCAAAGACTTGAACAAAGGGTAAGCTTTGATATAGAAATGATGAGGGAGCTTGGATATTGCTCTGGTATAGAAAATTATTCGAGGCATTTATCTGGCAGAGAGGTAGGAAGTACACCATATACCTTGCTAGATTATTTTCCAGATGATTATTTAATAATAATAGATGAGTCGCATATGACAATACCTCAAATAAGAGGAATGTATGCAGGTGATAGGGCAAGGAAGACAACCTTGGTTGACTATGGTTTCAGGCTACCATCAGCTATGGATAATAGACCGCTTAACTTTAATGAGTTTGAGGAAAGGGTAAATCAAATAATATACGTATCAGCTACACCGGCTGTCTATGAACACGAAAAATCAGAGCAAACAATCGAACAGCTAATAAGACCTACAGGTCTTATAGATCCATTGGTTGAGGTTAGACCCATAACAGGGCAAATAGATGATTTGATAGGTGAGATAAGAATACGAGTTGAAAAAGGTGAGAAAGTTTTTGTTACTACACTTACAAAAAAGATGTCAGAGGATTTAACAGACTATATGAAACAGGTTGATATTAAAGTACAGTACCTACACTCAGAAGTAAAAACTCTAGAACGTATCAAGATAATACGTGATTTAAGGACAGGCGTTTTTGATGTGTTAGTAGGAATAAATCTTTTACGTGAAGGGCTTGATGTACCCGAAGTGTCATTAGTTGCAATACTTGATGCTGACAAGGAAGGCTTCCTTCGCTCGGAAACTGCACTTATCCAAACGACAGGTAGAGCAGCAAGAAATGTAGGTGGAAAAGTCATTATGTATGCTGACAAAATGACCAACTCCATGCAAAGGGCAATACAGGAAACCGAAAGAAGACGAGCAACACAAGATGAATATAATATAAAAAACAATATAATCCCAAAATCTATAGTTAAAAAAGTAAGAGATATAATACAAGCCTCAAAACTAGCAGAAGACGAGAATATAGAGACACTAGATAACAAGGTTAATAGGCTAGGAGAGGATGAGATAGCTGAACTAATACTTCGACTAGAAGAAGAAATGAAACTAGCAGCTGAGAATCTGGAATTTGAAAAAGCAGCCAAGCTAAGGGATGAGGTAGCAAGGCTGAGAAAGAGGATAAGGGAAGGATGATTTAAATGAGGGGTTATAGAGAAACAATGAGAGTGTAATATATTACACTCTCATTGTTTTTAGACCTTGTATAAATCCTATAATCTGATAACGTTCATTTCCTTTTAATTCACGGTATTCATTTAATAATTGTTGTTCTTCTGTTGTTATTGTTTCTCTACTTCTTATTTCAGATACTCCTAGTAAATAATCAGTACTAACATTAAATATTTCAGCTAGTTTAATTATTGTTTCAATAGGTGGAGTTACTCTTTCGTTTTCATATCTACTTATATAATTTTTTTTCATAAAAAGTTTTTCAGCCAACTGCTCCTGATTTAGATTTTTATTTATTCTTAATTTTTTAATTCGTTCTCCTAACATATATCTCCCTCCATAATAACTATTTAGCCCTTAAAACCACTACAAATACCTACCTTGTTATTGCGAGATACGAAGCAAGCTTTTTTAAAATTTACTATTTTTATTATAATTTAATTCTATAATATATAAAAGTACACTAATATATAAAAGTACACTTTACCCTTAAGCTAATAATTCGAAGTTTTTATAAATCTATAATAGTATTTTATATTTCAGCTATTTTAAGCAG
>Ga0154526_1062_pt2 | contig 17141 bp, 17 predicted proteins | sample RifGroE2_FD_105669 | JGI IMG/M metagenome (GOLD analysis project Ga0154526, IMG submission 105669) | Clostridiales bacterium GWE2_32_10
AGAGTGTCAGTAAATTGAGTATATATCATATTTATTCCTTTAAGTATGGAATGCTCTTTAGCCTCTTCTTCACTTATGTCTTTACTTATCTGCAATAATGCTCTTTCAAAGTTATCGATCATAGGCAAGATTTTTTCCACTGTTTCCATTACACCTATGTCATACATTTCTACCTTCTCTTTAGCAGTGCGCTTTCTAAAGTTGTCAAATTCAGCCATTGTTCGCTGATATTTATCAAGATAGTTACCACACTCATTCGTCATTTCCTCTAGCTTCTTTTTAACTGTACCTAGCTTACCTTCCGAAGCTACTGTATCATCAATAGTTAAATCTTCATCTTTCTCCTCCATACTCCTCCTCCTTTCGTTATCCTACAGCCTATTTACCTGTCTTATCAAATTTTCAAGTAATGCCACTGCATTCAGATAATCCATCCTTATCGGACCTATCACCGCAATTGTACCATACATGCTGTCATTTATATTGTAGCTACCGCTTACAATACTACACTGGTCAATCTGTGAAAAGCCACTTTCTGATCCTATGCGAACTCGTATTTTACCACTATCATTTGGATATTGATTTAGTATTTTGAATATTCCTTCGGATTCGTCTAAAAACTTCATCATATCCCTTGCTTTGTCTAGATTGCTGAACTCTGGAAAGTCAAGAATGTTATTCATTCCAGATACAGAGCAGTCTGGTTTGTCGATAGCTTTGATAGTACCTGCTATAACCTCTAGAATGGGTGCTAGTATGTTTTTGTATTCACCTAGCTCTGCTCCTACTTTCTTTATGAGCTCAATGTTTATCTCTTGTATTGAATGGTTTGTAAAATTTTTATTCAAAATCTTCGAGATTATATCAAGCTCTTCTTGTGCTATAGAAGCATTAGCTTTAAATATATGATTTTTCACTATATCCTTATTTATAACTAGCACTAGCAGCACACTATTTTCATCAATATTTATAAGCTGTATATACCTTATAGTTGACTTTCTGATCTGTGATTTAGTTACTATAGCTGCATAATGTGTATTTTTTGAAACTATACGGGCTATCTCTCTTATTAACTCATCTGGGTCATCAAGCTTTGTTCGCAAAACGCCCCCGATGTCTGCGATCGGTGCATTACCTACTTGCTTTTGCTTCATTAGTTCGTTTACATATAGTCTATACGCTTTTTCGGAAGGTATTCTCCCAGCCGATGTATGTGGCTGCATGAGTAGTCCTAGTCCTTCCAAATCCGCCATTTCGTTTCGTATAGTAGCAGGACTTACCCCCATGTCATACTTCTTTACAATAGTACTAGACCCCACTGGTTCTGCGTTTTTGATATAATCATCAATGATCGCCATCAAAATTCTAATCTTTCTCTCCCCTAGTGTCACGTGATCACATCCTCTTGTTAGCACTCTATGTTTGTGAGTGCTAACTATTTTATACCACGATTTTGAAGTTTTGTCAAGGGGGTTTGGGGAAAAATTTTTATTTTTTGTTTGTGGGAGGTGGATTGGAGGAATAAAAATAAAGCATAGGGTGTATGCTTTATTTAGAGTTTGTTTTGTTTAGCTTTTATTTAATCAACTTATATTTCAATTTCGTATAAACTCTCCATATATTCATTAAATAATTTTTCTTCTGTTTGTGTAGTAAATTCACCCTGATTAAATTTAGTTGTTCTTCCATTAAATACTTGAATACAAGCCTCTTCTGCTGTAATCTTATCAAGTATATAATCTGTAGCTACACTTGCAGTTTCAAAAGTTAACGGTTCATACTTATTCTTTCGCATTTCACCTTCTGCATAGGAAATATCGTTCTCTATAGTTATTCTTCTAGCTCTTGTTTCATCATCTAATGTTTCTCCCATTTGATAATTTGTTCGTTTAATAACTCCTTGTTCCCACAAAAGGCTAGCTGCGCCTTTACTATTTATTGTTACATCATTTTCAAAATCTCTTCTTTCTTCACTACCTAATCTTTTTTCTTCATCATACTTTTCCCAACAAACACCTTCTTCATTTAAAACTTTTTGTTCCTCCAAATATTTTTCATACGCTGCTGTTATACCTTCATCCACTAAAGCGGCAGTATACCCTTCACCATGCTCTTTATCAAAAATTTTTGTTTTAAAACTCTCACGTTCCTTTTGTGATGTATTACACATTTCAAAATCTCTCCTTTGTCATAAAATAGTATATAATATCTATATATTATACTATTTTCTCAAATTTGTCAATATATTTCATATATTTTTACATAAATTCAAATTTTTGTAAAAATATAAAGCGTTCCCAAGTTTATCATTCATCTTAATATCTACCCTTTATCCTGAAATCCTGTTATTCTCAAACTTACCCTCATAAGTCACTTCACCTGTAATTATACTATATTCCCTACCATATCCATGTCGGACATCATCCATGAATTCCCCTTCATACACAACCTTGCCATCTAGTGCAAAGAGCTTTCCTACTCCGTGTCTTTTATTGTCATAGAACTCTCCTTGGTATGCTATCTTTCCATCAGTATAAAATATCTTCCCAGTACCATGGAACATATTGTCTTTATATTCCCCTTCGTATGCTACATTTCCATTTTCATAAAAAGCTTTACCCTTTCCATGATATATACCATCATCAACAACCTCTCCTAAATACTTCATCCTACCACTTTCATAATACAATTCCCTAAAATCAGCCATATATGCCTCCCTATATTTTTCTCAACTCACCAAAGTTCTACATTCCCCTCTCTTTTAGAGGGGTTAGGGGTGAGTCCTACTTCCTAAAATTATACACTATCTAACACAAAATGTAAAGACCTTTTTTACAAAATTTTACCCTATCACCTTCGTCAATACCTCAGCAAGTGGTTCCATTGCATTTTTGGCTTCTGTTACAGTATTAGTCTGTGCACCGATCTCTACTAGCAAAGACTTTGGTCTCATGTAAAGACTATATCTGTACGGTTTAATTAGTATTTTTCGCATTAAACCAGGAAATCTTTTATTTGCCTCAAGCTGCATTTGTAGGCTAAATGCCATATTTGTAGAGATATAGTTATTAGGTAGATTATTGATTTTTTGCATTTTACCATCAGTCATTTTCTCACATACTCCATTTACAAACATTATTCTTGCAGTTTTATTTTTATTTACATCATGTACTAGCTTAACACTTTCAGGAACTCCATCTCTATGTATGTCTATTACCACCTCAATTTGAGGGTTAGCTTTGAGTATCTTCTCTATATTTTCACCCGCCCTTGTATAGCTACCATCTCTGTGTAGTTTACCCTTAACTACATCATATTTACCTTTGTCATGTAGTGACTTTATTTTATATTTTGTATATAATATATTAGCCAATCTATTTCCCAAACCAATAACACTATCCTCTTCATTACCTGCTCTGCTATCTACAAAATCTTCTTGTGAATGAGTATGAAATATTAATATTTTTGGCTTATCGGTGTCTTGCGTTACTGTAAGCTTCTCATTTACTAACTTTTCTAAATGCATATCTTTAGTAGCAATACTTACCGTACTTTCAAATAAATATAGTTTGCCAATCGTCTTTTCTAGATTTCCTATATCAATACTCGTCGGCACTGTAGGTATGCTTTTTTGAGGTGTAACAGTTTTATTTTCTTCTAGTTCTTCTTGCTTTATTTGATATATCTCATCATCTTGCTCTTTAATATTAAGCTTTGTCACTTCTTTAGTCTTTTCCGTTTTGTTAGGTACATAATATTTCATCACATCGGCTGTTTTAAATACAACCTTCCCTACTCCATTTATATAACTACATATATTTCTTATATCTGGTATATAATTTATTTTATAAATCATCTTTATAAAAGTGAGCCCTAGGGCAATAGAAAAAAATATTACACAAAAAATTGTAAAGTTATATATACGTAAACTAACATTTAGATCATTATATTTTACCAGACCAATCCCTCCTGTCTTCTTTTGTAAACACTCTACAGCTATTATATTTAAGACAGGCTAGAAATATTACAAATATTCTCTAACATCTTCTATGCTAACTCCGTGGTGAACATATACATTTAAGGCATCAGCTATAATATTTCTTACTCTTTTTATCACTATATCCTCTTCTTTTGGGGTAACACATAAATTTTGAAAATCCTCTGATAATAGCTGATTTGTGATGCTATGTTTTTGTTCCTCTGATATGCTTTTATTCGCATTTTTAAGTAAGGTATTTATATTATCAACTACATCACTAACTATTGTAACCGCATTTACAACAGTTGGAACACCTATAGCTATAACTTGCACACCTACCGTTTGCTTGCTTATCTCTTTTCTTTTATTTCCTACACCCGAACCCGGGTGTATACCGGTATCTGTTATTTGTATAGTGCTATTTACCCTGGTAACATTTCTTGCCGCAAGCGAGTCTATAACTATGAGTAAGTCTGGCTTTGTTTTCTCCACTATCCCCTTTACAACCTCGCTAGTTTCCATACCCGTAATGCCCATTACGCCTGGGACAAATGCACTTACACATCCAAATGTTTTACTTATTTCCTCCTCCATATATTCAAATAAATGCTTTGTTACTATAGTTTTTGATATAACCTTAGGTCCTAACGAATCAGCTGTAACATTCCAGTTGCCAAGCCCAACTATAAATACTTTTTTATCCTTTTTTATATCAAAAAGCTGCTTTAACTCATTAGATATAATTTTAGATATCTTCTTGTGTATATCCGTTTCATTTTCTTTTATCAAATCAGATTCAACAGTAATATAGTTACCTATAGGTTTCCCCATACTTTCACTACCCTGTTCATCAATTATATTTACTCTTGTAATTTTTATCTTCTTATTTTCCTTCTCTTCTATTTTTACTGAAACACCTTTCACTTCAATATTTTCTTCTCCGCTTACCATTTCTCTAGACTCTATCGCAAGGTCTGTTTGTATTTTATAGTTATCAATCTTCATATAAACCTCTCCTCTCTACTTCCTCTAGTATATTTTTCTCATTTTTTTTCCATTTATGCATTGACTTTTTACTAAAAATGTATTAAAATAAGAGCATCGACTTTGTATGAAAATACCGTCATTTAAATAAACTCTTAAAAGGAGGTCATGAAACTTGGCTAATATTAAATCAGCAAAAAAGAGAATCAAGGTTATCGAAAGAAGAACTTTAGAAAATAAAGCAGTTAAATCAAAAATTAAAACTGCTACTAAAAAAGTTATAGCAGCTACTGTATCAAATAATAAAGAAGTAGCAAACGAAGCTTTGGTAAATGCTATGTCTACTATTGATAAGGCTCGATCTAAAGGTGTATTACACAGAAAAACAGCTGCAAGAAAAATATCTAGGTTGTCTAAAAAAGTAAATAAGATAGAACAATAAAAAAGTGCATATGCACTTTTTTATTGTCTTGTTTTTTTGTTTTATTCTTTGTCTTATTTCTGTTCAACTTTTATTACTTCTCTTCCATCATACTTTCCACATGCCTTGCATACTTTATGAGACATCATCAATTCTCCACAGCTTTTGCATTTTACTAAATTTGGAGCTGTCATTTTCATAACACTCTTTTGTCTCTTATCTCTTCTTGATTTCGAGATCCTATACTTCGGTGCAATACTTGCCATTTCATCTACCTCCTTGAGTTTTAAACGTTTCCTTTAATTTTGCAAATGGTGAACATTCATTTATATTAGTTTCACAGTTAGTAACAATTCCTTTACAATCTGAACTACAAAGAAACTTCATTGGCATATTCATATGTAGATTATGCATTATTACAGGTGTGAAATCTATTTTATTATCAATCATTTGATAATATTCATTTTCATCATCAGAATATGAATCATTAGTAAATTTTTCATTAATATCAAATGTTAAGTTTTCTTCAAAAACACTTACGCATCTGTCACATTCTGTTTGAATAGTTAAATTTGCTTGTCCTGAAAAACTAGCTATTTTACCATCTGTAGTAATTTTACCTGTAACTTTCATAGGTTCTAAAATTTTTATATTTTTACCACATATAGTAATATTATCTATATCTTCATAAAAACTTATATCCATGGTATCTACATTAATACCCTTTAGCAGATCCGAAATATTAATAATCAAATTTATCGCCTCCAAAGTTACTTTTTCATTATACACGTTTATCCTTTTTTTGTCAATATGCTAGAAAGTTTTTTTGAAATTTTATTGAAATTTTTTAATTACTCACAACTTCAGTTCCTGTATAGTAAAATTTAAGTATCTCATCATACATAAACCCAGCCTCTGCCATTCCTTTGGCTCCGTATTGGCTCATGCCTACTCCATGTCCCCAACCTGAGCCACGGATTGTAAAGCTGTCACTTGTAGAGTTTGTCGTGGATGGTGTTACTTTTTTTGTAGTTTCTATTCCTGTTATTGATACTGTATTTGTACTTGTGTTTAGCTTTTTTACAACGCCATCAGAACCCAAAATATAAACTTCGCTATATATGTTTTTGTTATTTGTATTATCTATACCTCTTATATTAACATTTACCGTATTTTCTGGAGTTTTATTTACAACATCAAAATTCCTGCTTTTTAATACACTTCCGAAAATTGGTTTTAATGAAGTTCTAATATACTCTTTTTGTAACGAATACGTTCCATTTGTACCAACGATAGTGATTTCTTGCACTCTACCTGTATCCTTTGACTTTTCTAAGTTAAGGTCAACTATATCTCCTATATCCTTACCTAGACCTAAGAGAGCCATCTTTATATCGCTCTTTTTAATCGACATTTCCCAGTTACTATTAGAATTTTGAGGCTCGTATATATCTTTTACCCCTCTTAAATATGGTACTGCATTTGTCCATGCATTTTCGGAGTTTTCTGTATAACCACCGCTACTTGAAAAAAAGAATGTGCTTACAAGTTTTTCATTATATATCAGTACTTTTCCTGCGGTTTCATTAACTGCTTTGCTTGAATTTTCACCTTCTACGCTATAGCCCTTATATACTTGGTCATTTGTTGTATCTGATATATCGTAATATTTATACTTTTTACTATTTACAGCAAGCATTGCATAATTTTTAGCCGCTATTGCTTGTGCCTTGAGTGCCTCTAGTGGCCACGAAGAACTCATCTCTGCTGGAACAACACCATACAAATACTCATTAAAAGAAAGTGTGTTTACCGGTGTTATCTTACCACTGTCAACCCTAACAAACTGTATATATCCTCTATATGTTCTAGCTGCTAGATTCATCAATCTTTCACTTGTAGTAATATAAGCATATTTACCTACGTTATCTAAGATTATCTTTTTATTATTATCTTTTGAAACTATATAATCCCGAGTCAATGTAGCATCAACAAATCCAAGGTTTAAATCAGTATAAGTTGCATTCAATATTCCCATCGCATTATACATTTCATCTTGAGTCGCATATCCTCCTAGATATATATTCCATACATTATCTGAAATATATGCCAAAAATTTATTTACTTCTGTGACATTCAGTGCTTCTAATGTCGCTTTCGCATCATCATAAGAATAGTAATCCCCACCAAATTTCAAATAAAAATTATCATCTGTATATACACTAAATCCAGTATTAGAACTCATATTAAAAACCTGAGTAAAATTGTAACCATCGAAGCTACCGCAAATAATCTGCTTTGAGGCAATATCAACCTTAGCAAGCTCCTTATAAGAATACTCAAGCCCAATCCTAATGGTATCTGGAGTCTTTATTCCCTCCGCAAATACCATATCCATAAACAGTCCTAAACAAAATATTGATGTAATTATGTATTTTACGTATTTCATATTTCTTCAGCTCCTTATATATTTTTTATAAATTCAACTTTTCTTCACATTTTAGTATATCATACTTTTTGTCGTTTTTTATTAAATTTATGTTAAAAAAAGTACCCGCTTATCCGAGCACTAGTTTTTAACCTTATTTTCGCAAAATTATCTATTAAATAAATCCTTCACGTCTACATTCTGTCTTTCTTGCTCTATTATTTCAAACATTTTTTCTTCCTTGAGTCCCATAATTTCCGCAACTATATTACTTGGGAACATCAGTATAGAATTATTTAAATCCATAACAGCCGAATTATAAAACCTTCTAGCTGCTGCTATTTGTTCTTCTACTTCATTTAAACTTCTTTGCAAGTCTAGGAAATTTTCATTAGCTTTTAGGTTAGGATAATTCTCAACTGCAACCATTATACCGCCAAGCATTCTTTGTGTTTCACCTGCTATTTGAAGCTTTTCTTCATTAGAAGCATTAGGTGACATTGCTCTTGCTCTAAGCTCTGTAAGCTTTGTAAGCGTTTCTCTTTCATGCTCTACATACTCACCTACAGCTGCAACTAGATTTGGAATAAGGTCATACCTTTTCTTTAGCTGAACATCCATCCCCGCAAATGCATTTTTTACTTGATTTCTCTTCGCTATTAAACTATTGTAGATTGCTACATATATTAACCCTAAAATCAGTACTACACCAATAACTATTAACATCGTTGAATCCATAAACATTCCTCCCTCTTTAATTTATTTTACAATATACATATAATAACACTAATTCATATAAATTTCAAGGTATTTTTATATATTTTTTAAAAAGTACCCCTCTCTATGAATTAGAGATGAGAGATTTTAGTCTTTTGCAAATTTCGATATGTTAAGCAATATCCCCATAGATATAAGCAGTGTCAATAACGAACTACCTCCATAGCTTATAAACGGAAGAGGCATACCTGTTACAGGTATTGTATTAGTTATAACCGCTATATTTATTATAACCTGTATCGCCACCATTGTGGTTATTCCAATTGCTACCAAGCTTGAGTACATGTCTGGGGCTCGGGTGGCAATCTTTATTCCTTTCCAGATTAGTGTGAGGAATAAACATATAAGTACTGTGGCACCCACTAAACCTAGCTCTTCGCATATTATAGAAAATATTATGTCATTATGAGATTCAGGTATGTATCCAAGCTTTTGTCTACTTTCACCTAGTCCTAGACCCCAAATACCTCCCGAGCCAACAGCATAGAGTGACTGAATAGTTTGAAATCCTGCCCCCTGTGGATCTGCCCAAGGGTCTAGCCATACCTCTATACGGTGAATACGCGATTTGTATTTTTCAGGAACATATTGTGTTAAGTTTAATATAGGTACTAAATAGTATAATAATGTGTATCCAACTACACAAAGTAGTGACACTATGTATATAACTTTTACATTCATCGTTCTTATAAATAACATAGTTATTCCTATAACAAAAATAACTATTGACGTACTAATATTTTCTACCATTACAAGTATTACAGGGACAATAAGTACTAATAAATATTTTCCGATTTCTTTTCTCGTCATATCTCCTTCTTGCTTCTTACTTAATAAATAAGCTAAAAATAATATAACTGCAATTTTAGTAAACTCCGATGGCTGAATAGTGGCTCCTCCAACTACCTTGAACCATCTCGCTGCTCCATTTGAAACAAGCCCCATCGTTAAAACCAACCCAAGAAGTCCGATAGAAATTACATATGTAAACCACGATACTTTATTCCAGAATTTATAGCTTATATTCATAATTACAATCATAGCAAATATTCCTATAACAACCCATAAACCTTGTCGTTTTAGAAAATGAAACATATCAGAATATCTGTCAATAGCTTGATAATAGCTAGCACTAAAAATCATGATAAGACCAAACAAAACAAGTGAAATAATGAGCATCATAAGCATAAAATCTACCTGTTTAGGTCTCTTAATACTAGGTAACACCCCTATTTTCTTTGGTCTATTTTTGTCCGCCGGATTTCGGCCATCACTTACCCTCTCTCTAGAACCTACCCGACTTCTTCTATAATCATTTATATCAGTAATCTTACCACTACTTTTTTCCCTCATACAAACCTCAATCCTTTCATCTGACCTCTAAAAGGCTAAAAAACCTATCAAGCAAGCTATTGCCGTTATTATAAAAAACACAGCCACAACCTTTGTTTCTTTCCAACCCATTAACTCAAAGTGATGGTGTATAGGTGCCATTTTAAACACCCTTTTTTTTGTAAGCTTGAAGCTTGCAACCTGAATTATAACAGATAAAACTTCTGCTATATAGATTATTCCAACAATAATAAGAAATAACGGCATTTTAAGTAACAACGCTATACTAACTACAAAACCACCAAGTGCAAGCGAGCCTGTATCTCCCATAAACATTCTAGCTGGATGAGCATTATACAATAAAAACCCAAGTAAACTACCTATAGTTGCACATATTATAGGTGATAATTCTGTTGCTACACCTAAGCTTATAGTTGCAAAAAATGTAGCAACTAATGCAGTAACACCTGATGCAAGTCCGTCAAGACCATCAGTAAGATTTACAGCATTTACCGTTCCAACTACAACAAATACTAAAAACGGATAGAACCATAAGCCTAAATCCCACTCTGCTCTATTTGTAAAAGGTATAATAATTTTTGTTCCTATATTTGTATAATATATAAAATAATATGCAAATATTACTGCAACTAATACTTGAAGTACAATTTTTTGTTTCGCATTTAGTCCCCTTGAACGTTTAAGTACTACTTTTATAAAATCATCTAAAAACCCTATAAATCCAAATGCAAGAGTTACAAGTAATACTGCTATTACATTAGAATTTCCATTTACAAAAAACAACGATGTTATAAATATACTGCTAAGTATCATTATTCCTCCCATTGTTGGAGTACCTTCTTTTTGCAAATGACTCTGTGGTCCATCCACCCTTTGATACTGTCCAAATTTCAACCTCCGCAAAAACGGTATAATTATCGGACTAAGCACCAAAGCTATTAAAAAGGCAATTAGCGTAGCATAAATAGCAGTTTTAATTAATAATATATCCATATTCTCCCCCCTAAATCAACCTAGTTACTTCCTCTACATCACTAAAATGTATCCTTCCTGTATTTAATATCTGGTAGTCTTCGTGCCCTTTTCCAGCTATAAGTACTACATCCCCTTTTTTTGCTAGACTCAACGCTTTGCCTATAGCCTCACGTCTATTCTCTATCCGCTCATAAGGTATGTTTGTTCCTTTTATCCCTGCTTCCATATCATCAAGTATTTTTTCAGGATCCTCACTTCTAGGATTATCAGAAGTAAGGATGCAATGTGTAGAATATTCTGATGCAATTTTTGCCATTATAGGTCTTTTGTTTCTATCTCTCTCTCCACCACATCCGAATACTGTAATAACATTTGATTTCGCAAATTCTTTAATAGTCTTAAGCACATTTAAAAGTCCGTCTGGTGTATGTGCATAATCTACTACTGTGGCATATCCATCCTTACCTACAAATGTTTGAAATCTCCCAGGTACTCCATCAGCCTTTTCTATACCTTCTGCAATTTTATCTATACTAATACCTAGCTTGTAACAAACCGCTATAGCACCTAATGCATTATAGACACTAAATTTTCCTGGAGTCTTCACTTTTATTTTTCTTTCATTTTTTTCTATAATCAGTGTAAAGCTTGTTTCTGATAATGATATCTCTATATCCTTTGCCATTATATCTGCATTTTTTTCTATACCATATGTTATTATATCACAATTTGCATTTTTTATAAAATAATCTGCGGCATTATCATCCACATTTATAATTCCATGCTTGCACATTTTAAACAATTTTAACTTTGCCTTCTTATAATTTTCATCAGTTATGTGAAAATCCATATGATCTTGTGTAAGATTTGTAAATACACCTATATCAAAGTCCGAAAAATCTGCTCGATTTAACTCCAAAGCATGTGATGATACTTCCATAACCGCATACTCAACACTTTTATTTTTCATATTAAAAAATATTTTTTGTAATTCTGGTGCAAACGGAGTAGTATTTTTCGCTGGGATTATCTCGTCATCTATGTGAGTTTCTATGGTACCGATAAGTCCTGTGGTATAATCTAAATTTCTTAATACACTTTCTATTAGAAATGTGGTAGTCGTTTTACCATTAGTACCCGTGACACCTATAAGCTTAAAGCTTTTTGACGGCCATCCATATAAGGCATTAGATATATAAGCAGTTACAACACTAGCATTATTTACTTTAATCATAGTAACATTATCCGGCACATTTTTGATTACATCTTCTACGAGCAACGCAACTGTACCGCTTTCTATTGCACTTTGTGCATATTTATGCCCATCAGAATCAGGTCGCCTCATACAAGTAAATATACTATCCTCTTTTATCATTCGTGAATCGAATTCTATATTTTTTATATTGATATTTATATTGCCTTGGACTAGTTCATAGTCTACACCTTCTAGTAATTGTTTTAATATCATTTATAATCCCCCCATCTCTACTATAACTTCCTCGCCTTTATTAATACTTTCATTCTCTATTGGAAATTGATTTACCACTTTCTTCCCTTCCCCCAATACCTTTATTTTAAATCCCATTTTACTTCCTTCTCTTTTAGCTTCTGTTAATGTTTTATCTATTAAATTTGGAACTATTACGTATTTAGGTTCTGTTTCATTTTCATTGATTGCTTGATCTATACCTAGGTATGGTAACACATTACTAAATATATCTTTTATAATTGGTGCTGCGATAACACCGCCGTAATACTGTCCTTGTGGCTCATCAATTAATACTAGTGCAAGTATCTTTGGATTATTTGCTGGAGCAAATCCTAGAAAAGATGATATATACTTACCTTGTCTCCTCGGTAGCTTTTCCGATGTTGCAGTTTTTCCACCTATACTATAACCTTCAATATATGAATTATGACCTGTTCCGTCAAATACAACCTGCTCTAGTATATACTTCATTTTGTCTGATTCTTCTTTTGATATTACTTGCCTTCCTTTTGTATACTCAAACTCTTTCTTTATCTTTCCATCTTTTCCTACAGTTTTCACCCCAAAATGTGGGGTAATAAGATATCCACCATTAACCACTGCCGAGCACGCTCTAGCTAACTGTATCGGAGTTATTTGAAATGATTGCCCAAAGGACATTACAGCAAGCTCAACAGGTCCAACCTTTTTAATATTATGCATTATACCTATGGCTTCTCCAGGTAAATCTATGCCTGTTCTTTCTCTAAAACCAAACTTTTCAAAATACCCATAAAAGCCATTTATGCCTAACCTTTGTCCCAACTCCATAAATACAGGGTTACATGAATTTTTAACACCTTCTAGGAAAGTTTCCTGCCCATGTGCTCTCGGAAAATACCAGCATCTTATCTTCTTATCTGCTACTATTTTAAATCCATTGCACACAAATGTACTTCCTATATCTACAAGTTTTTCATTCAAAGCACTTGCCGCTACTACCATTTTAAAAATAGACCCAGGCTCATATGTATCGTTTATTAAGAAATTCCTCCATCTTTGGTTTAAAGCTTTCATCTGTTCTTCTTTACTCAGTGACTCCCAGATTCCATCATAGTCTTTATCATTTATATTAAATGGTTCATTCAAATCGAAATCAGGTTTACTTGCCATAGCGTATATTTCACCATTTTCCGGATTCATAACTATTATAGATACCCTTTTTGCTTTTCTTTCTTCTTGTGCATTCTCTATTGCTTGTTCTGAATAGGTTTGTATTACATTATCTATGCTAATCACCAAATTCTCCCCTGAGGCTGGCTCAAGTCTAGCCTCAGCTGACTTGTTCATTCTATGACCTCGTACATCTGTCGGGGATAATATTTTGCCTTTTATTCCTTTTAGATAAGCATCGTACTTTACTTCAAGCCCAAGTATTCCTTGATTATCTGCACCACAAAATCCTAATACTTGTGAAGCCAAATTGTTATAAGGGTAGTACCTTTGGTAGTCTTCATCTACTATTATCCCGTAAACTCCACTACTTCTAATCTTATCTGCTAATTTTTGATTTACTTTTGCTTTTATTTTCTGTATAGCAACTTTCTTTTTAACCCTATCTAAAACAAATTTGTAATCCATATTCAAAGTTTCCGCTAAAAAACTTGCAACCTGCTCTTTATTTTGGATCCTTGAATTAATAACATAAACTGTATATACGCTTACACTTTCTGCTAGTACAACATTATTTCTATCTAATATTTTCCCCCTCTTTGCAGGTATATCTCTGTTCCTAGTCTGCTGTTTATATGCCTCATCTTGCAAAAAATCCGATTTAAATATCTGAATATAAATCAATCTAGCATATAAAAACATAAAAACTACAGTCAACACAATCGCAAATACTACAATTTTCTTTTTATAAACAAGCCTAATTTTCTTCATAAAACCCCACCTAATAATATATTTTATAATATATATATTCGGTATTATGAAATTTTATTATTTTTTATTGTCTTATCGGGCGTTGCCTTTCCAAACTTTACATAAACTTCAGTGTTTGCATCTACTTTAGCTCCTGCTTCTGGTATTTGCTCTGTTGCTAGTCCTCCTCCACCTGAGCCTTCTTTTAATTTTAAGTTGTTATTATTAAGAATTTCTACAACCTCATTATAAGTTTTGCCGGTAAAGTCAGGTACAGCTAGTACACTTTTCCCACCTTCAACATAAAGCAAAACTTCTCTATCTAATGGTATTAGTGCATTACCCTTAGGTGCTTGATTATATATCATGCTTCCAGTTCCTACAATTTTATATTTAATATTTTGCCCTTTTAACTCCATTATTGTATCAACAAGATTTTTATCAATATAATCGCTTAGCATTAGCATTTGGTTGTCGAGTTTTACATTGGTGGTTGTGATTTCGCTCTTCATTTTAGGTATTCCCATATATTTTAGTATTTCTTCCATGCAGGCTTTTGCAGTTGGAGCTGCAACACTACCACCATAATACCCCCCCATAGATGGCTCATCTACTATTACAAGTATTACAAATTTCGGATCTTCAACTGGTGCAAACGCTATAAATGATGCTACATATTTTCCACTATTTCTTGGGAGCTTTTCAGAGGTACCTGTCTTACCACCAATCCGGTAACCCTCAATAAGTGCTTTACTACCTGTTCCTTCTGTAACAACTGACTCTAGATATTCTCTCAGTACATCTGATGTCTTTTCTGAAATTGTCTTCCTTACTACAACTGGGTCATTTCTAGCTATAATATTCATATCATTATCCACTATTTGAGATACTAAATGCGGCTTCATAAGATTGCCACCATTTATTATAGAGGTAAATGCTGTTATCATCTGTATCGGCGTTACATTAAATGATTGTCCGAAAGAGCTAGTTGCAAGCTCAGTAATTCCAAAACGCTCAAGCAAATGCTGTAAGCTTCTTGCTGACTCCTCGCCATTTAAATCTATACCAGTAGACTGCCCTATACCAAATAATTTTTGGTAATAGTAAAACCTATCCTTGCCCATTCTCTCAGCAATCTCCATCATTGCTACGTTACAAGAATTTGCAAGTGCCTGTTTTAATGTTTCGAATCCATGTGTTTCGTCACAACCTATTCTTCTGCCTGCTACCATTTTATAGCCTGGGCAATTAAAGGTATCATGAGTAGTAATTGCTCCGTCCTCTAAGCCTGCTGCAACAGTAATCGGTTTAAAAACCGATCCAGGCTCATATGTATCATTTATTGCAAAATTTCTCCATATAATATTTAATTTATCATTTAAAGGTCTATCCTTGTAATCTTCAAGCTTTTTAATGCCTGCCTCATTTTCTATTTGCATCGGGTTATTTAAATTAAAATTAGGATGAACAGTAAGTCCTAATATTTCGCCGGTATTCGGCTCCATAACTATTATTGCAGCATTTTTAGGATTATGTAACGCTACTGCTTCCTTCATTTTATTCTCTAGTATTCCTTGAATATTTTTATCTATCGTCATTATAACATTATATCCATTTTTTGCCTCCACCTGTTCCTGAACTAGCATATCGTTCCCTTGAAACGTTATAAAGCTCCTGCCTGGGGTTCCTTTTAAATACTCATTGTATTGTTTTTCTATTCCAAGTAGACCAACAGTATCATTTGCAAATCCCATTATATTAGAAGCTAATTCGTCATAGACATATTTGCGTTTATATGCTTCTTCAAAGATTATTGCTTTCATTTTTTCAGTCTTGATCTTTTCAACTAACTCCTTTGTTAAATTCTTCTTTAGTACTTTATAATGTGTGTCCTTCTTTACCATTTCCTTTAATTGTTCTATTGGTATTTCAAGCAAACTACTCATTTTAGATATTTGCTCTTCTTGTTCTTTTGGTTTAAGCCTTTTGAAGTTCACGTTATCAAGAGCGATATTATAAACTCTCCTGCTTATAGCAAGCTCATAATTATTCCTATCTAGGATGCTCCCTCTTATTGGCTTTATCTCTCTATCCATCTTTGTAACCTGCTGCACAATCGCCATTTTCTGATATTCCTCGCCTTTTACTATTTGGATGTATCCGACCTTAATTATTAGAAAAAGTAATATAAAACTAAATATAGCACCCACTGATAATATTTTTTTCTTAAAATTTGTCATGTTTTTCATTCCCCTATATAAAAAATTATCAGTTACCAGATTTTCTGATAGCTGATATCCTTTTTCAATACTTCACTGTATAGCTTTCTTCCGGAATATTTATATAAACAATCTGGTAATCCGCAGCCTTAACCATTCCTAACTTTTCTGTAGCAACCTTTGTTACATTTTCTGTATCCATGCTTTCAGCTATTGCAACCTTTGCATCATACAAATCATCCTGAACTAATTTTATCTTTTGTTCTATTTTTTTAATTTGATTTTGCTTATACGAAACACTAGAGTACTGAGTCATAACTCCAGCAAACATTCCGAAAACAACCAAAGACGAAACAATAATGCTAAACCTATAGCTAAGCAGTTCTCTGTTTATTTTCTTTACCTTTATTCTACTTTTCTTTTGTTCTACTTCCCTATCCTGATTTAGTTTGTACGCAACACTCCCATGTACGTACCCGCTTTGGTATCCTCTCATGTTGTTTTCCTCCTTGAATTTTATATTTTCTCAACTATTCTTAGCTTAGCACTTTTTGATCTTTTGTTTCGACCCAATTCCTCTTCACTTGGAAGGATTGGTTTAGTAGTTATAACCT
>Ga0154526_1058_pt3 | contig 17125 bp, 19 predicted proteins | sample RifGroE2_FD_105669 | JGI IMG/M metagenome (GOLD analysis project Ga0154526, IMG submission 105669) | Clostridiales bacterium GWE2_32_10
GATTCAAAGATAACAAAGCACTAAAGCAAGGGATACTAACAGGAATAATGAAGATAGCCCAAGAAAGCATATTTAGTGACTTTAATAATCCCTTAGTATGCACAGTATTATCAGAGGATTTCACAACAAGCTTTGGGTTCACAGAAGATGAAGTTGAAAAAATGGCAGAATATTTAGGTGTATCAAGTAACCTAGAAGACATAAAAAAATGGTACAATGGATATATATTTGGTCTAGACACAGTAATATATAACCCATGGAGTATAATAAAATATATGTATAATCCTAAAAATGGGCTCAAGCCCTATTGGATAAACACAAGCGACAATAGAATAATAAAAGAAGTAATGCAACTAGACAAATTAGAAGGAAAGCAGGTAGTAGAAAAACTAATAAAAGGAGAAGAAGTAAAAAAGGTACTCGAAGAAAATGTGGTATACCAAAGCATAAAAGATAACCCAAATGTAGCATGGAGCTTTCTACTACATGCAGGATACCTAAAAGCATATGGTAGAGAAAAAGAAAACAACAGATTTGAATACAAAATAGCCATACCAAATATAGAAGTAAAAACAATATATGAAGACATGATACTAAACTTCTTCAAAGAAGATACAAATATATCAGCAGACATAGAAGGAATAATAACAAGTCTCTTAAAATGCGATATAGAAAAATTTGAAAGGTTATTAAAAGAGCTATATCTAAAACAAGTAAGCTATAACGATGTAGGAGCAAAAAACATAGAAGAATTACCAGAAGTAGAGCAAGACATAAGATACGAAAATTTCCACCACGGATTTATGCTAGGACTACTCATGCTAATAGGAACAGGCTACACAGTAGAAAGCAACAAAGAATATGGGTTAGGAAGACCAGATATAGTAATATTGCCAAAGGACAAAGAAAAAACAGCATACATATTCGAATTCAAATGGGAAAGCACTAAAGGAACAAAAACACTTGAAACGCTAACAAATATTGCACTAAACCAAATAAAAGGACAAAAATACAAAGAAGGCGTGCAAGCACATGGGTATAAGAATGTAGTATGCATAGGAGCTGGATTTAAAGGAAAAGAAATTAAGATGGGCGTCGCTTAGGTAAAATTGCCAACTGCTAACGAAAAACTGGAGGGCATAAATAAATTGTGAGGAGAATGTTTAGATGAAAAATATTAAAGTATTAGGATATGGAAGTTCATTACCGCCCAATATAGTTACAAATGACGATCTTTCTAAGATTATTGACACAACGGATGAATGGATAGTCAAAAGAACTGGCATAAAGGAACGAAGGGTATCGAAGGATGAAACAACAGCAGAATTAGCTACTGAAGCAGCAAGAAAGGCTTTAGATATGTCTAAGCTCGAAGCTTCTGATATAGATTTAATAATAGTTGCAACATCGACACCAGATTATTTTTTTCCATCAACAGGATGCCTAGTGCAAAAGGAGATAGGGGCTATAAATGCTACCTGCTTTGACCTAGCAGCGGCATGTACAGGATTTGTATATGCTATGGATGTTGCGTTACAGTACATAAAATCAGGTAAGTTTAGAAACGTACTTATAATCGGTGCAGAAATAATGTCAAAGGTTATTGATTGGAAAGATAGAGGAATAAGTATACTGTTTGGAGATGGTGCTGGTGCACTTATAATTTCGGCTACAACTGAAGAAAAAATATCAGAGTCGTATACAAAGTCAGATGGAACAAAGGCAGATGTTCTGAAAGTTTTAGGCACATCGTTAATAGATATATATGAAAATGATAAAATGATAAGTAGAGGCACAATAACTATGAATGGGCAAGAGGTTTTTAAGTTTGCATGTAATGTAATAATAGAAACTATAACTGAGTTACTCAGAAAAGCGATTCTAAATATAGATGATATAGATCATATAGTATTACATCAAGCAAATTATAGAATAATAGAATACGTTGCTAATAAATTAAATATAAATATAAAAAAGTTCTTTATGAATTTAGATAGGTATGGAAATACATCAGCAGCAAGTATACCTATAGCGTTAGATGAGATGTACCAGAATGATATGTTGAAATCAGGGCAAAAAATAATGCTGATAGGATTCGGTGGAGGACTAACTTGGGGAGGGATATTGTTAGAATTATAAAATTTAATATGATTTTTTACAAAAAATATGAAAAAATAGTTGACAATTTACAAAAATAAATATAAAGTATAATATGTACATATAAAAAATTATAATATATTATTCAAGGGGGCTTTATAAATGATATTTGACAAAATTAAGGAAATAGTAGTTGAACAACTAGGGGTAAATGAAGAAGAAATAACTATGGAGTCAAGCTTTACAGGAGATTTAGGTGCAGATTCATTAGATATTTTTCAAATTGTTATGGCTATTGAAGAAGAATACGGTATTGATGTAGCAGAAAACGACACAGATAAGATAAAAACTGTTGGTGATGCTATAAGATATATCGAATCAAAAATGGATAACTAAAATTTTTATTGTAAAAAGTCAAGTACATAGGTGTATTTGACTTTTTATTTTTTAAGATTAGTTAGAAGGAGGATAAAAATGAAAAAATCAAAAATAAAAGAAATGTTTGGAGTAGAGTATCCAATAATGCAAGGTGCAATGGCATGGATAGCAGATAGCTCACTTGCAGCAGCGGTTTCAAATGCAGGTGGATTAGGTATTATAGCTGGGGGGAATGCACCCGCTGATATTGTAAAAGAAGAGATTAGAAAAACAAAGGAACTTACAAATAAACCATTTGGATTAAATATAATGCTTCTAAGTCCATTTGCTGATGATATAGCGAAGCTTGCTTGTGATGAGAAGGTTGCATTTGTGACAACAGGTGCAGGAAACCCAAGTAAGTATATGGAGATGTGGAAAGCAGCAGGAATAAAAGTAATCCCAGTAGTGCCATCTGTAGCATTAGCTATAGGCATGGAAAGAATAGGAGCTGACGCTGTAATAGCTGAGGGACTTGAATCAGGGGGACATATTGGCAAACTTACAACAATGGTACTAACACCTCAAGTTGTTGATGCAGTAAATATACCTGTAATAGCAGCAGGAGGGATAGCTGACGGTCGTGGAATAGCAGCGGCAAGGATGTTAGGTGCAGATGCTGTTCAACTAGGTACTAAATTTTTAGTAGCTAGGGAATGTACAGTACATGAAAAATACAAAGAAAAGGTATTAAAGGCATCAGACATTGATACAGTTGAAACTGGTAGATGTACAGGACACCCTGTTAGAGTACTTAGAAATCCACTTACAAGAAAAATATTGAAGCTAGAATCAGAAATGGATGATAAATCTGCGGCATGTGAAATAGAAAAAATAGGCATGGGTGCACTAAGGCTTGCAGCACGAGAGGGTGATGTTATAAACGGATCAGTCATGGCAGGACAAATAGCAGGAATGGTTTGTAAAGAACAAACTGCGAAAGAGATGATAGAGGAAATGTTTAAACAGGCTTATGAATTACTAGGTGAATAAAAAACATTAAACAGAGGTGAAAATGATGGGAAAAACTGCATTTTTATTTTCAGGACAAGGTGCACAATATGTTGGCATGGGTAAAGAGTTATATGAAAATTATGACGAAGCCAAAGCTGTTTTTGATACTGCAAATGAGGTTTTAGATATAGATGTGAAAGAGCTATGCTTTGAAGGTTCTAAAGAAGAGCTTGACATAACCAGAAATACACAACCTGCTGTACTTACAACCAGTATCGCAGCACTTAAAGTATTAGAGGCAAACGATATAAAACCTGATGTGGTCGCAGGACTCAGCCTAGGTGAGTATGGAGCCCTTGTATGTAGTGGAGTCCTAGAATTTGCTGATGCAGTAAGGTTAGTACGAAAAAGAGGGCAGTACATGGAAGAAGCCCTACCGAGTGGTGTGGGAAGTATGGCAGCGATAATAGGACTTGACAAACAAAAGATAGAAGGTATATGCAAAAGCCTTGAAAGCGAAGGATTTGTAGCACCAGCAAACTATAACTGCCCCGGGCAAATTGTTATTGCAGGTGAAAGTGCTATTGTCAGCAAGGCTTGTGAAGCTATGAAGCTAGCAGGAGCAAAAATGGCTATAAAGCTCGCAGTAAGTAGTGCTTTTCATACAAAGATGCTAGAGGGTGCAGCTACTAAGCTAAACCAAGAGCTAAAAAATGTAGTTATAGATGATATGAGGATACCAGTTATAACAAACGTGACAGCTGATTACATAAATGATGCAAACGATATACGAGATATCCTTACAAAACAAGTGACAAGCCCAGTACTATGGGAGGATACTATAACAAAAATGATAAATGACGGAGTAGATACATTTATAGAAATAGGACCAGGCAAAACCCTATCAGGGTTTGTGAAGAAGATAGACAAGACAAAGACTATACTTAATGTAGAAGATGCGGAGTCACTTGAAAAGACTATACTGTCATTGCGAGGAACGAAGCAATCCCTCTTTTAACCTAGAAACAACGAAACATAAAAGATTTGTAAAAACTTATATAAGGTTCCCCTCTCCCTAATAAGGGAGAGGGATAGGGTGAGGGTTACAGGCGACCAAGTAGCTTATTAAATAATGAAAGGAAAGATGTAGGATGGATAAAATAAATAGTATTAGTAATGTATGGTTTAAAAATACTATAGTCCAAAAGACAAGTTTGGTTCTAAGTTTTACTGCATTAACAGCTATTGGAGCACATATTGTGATTCCTATTCAACCAGTACCATTTACTATGCAGATTTTCTTTGTTATCCTATCAGGTTTATTATTAGGGGCAAAGTTAGGATTTATTTCACAGATAATTTATATTATATCAGGGATTGTAGGTATACCAGTTTTTGCAAATGGTGGGGGGATACAGTACATACTTAGTCCATCCTTTGGATATACGATAGGTTTTGCACTTGCAACTTTAGTAGTAGGATTAGTGAAAGAAAAAATATTTGTAAATGAGAATAATTTTATGAAATATTTTATTTCTTCACTATTAGCTTTGATGGTATGCTATACTATAGGAATAATTTATTTATATAGTGTACTAAATCTTATAAACCACGGGAATATTTCGTTTATAAGTGTTTTAATAAGTGGGTGCATATTATTTTTACCAAGTGATATATTGAAAATTACACTTGCGTCAATAATTGCAAGAGATACATATTCTAAAATGAAATAACTACCGTACCTGTCGTTGCGAGGAACAAAGCTAAAATTATACTAACATAAAGGAGGCAAAAAAATGAACGATAGTAGACAAAATAAATTGACAGATGAATTTAAAAATTTAGGAGTGATTGTAGCAATTTTAATTATGGATAATATGGCAGTTAAAAAGTCAATTACTAATGAAGATTTAGGAGAAAATCATTTGATAAATTCTGAAATTAGAAAAATATTAGCAACACTTGGATGCAAGCTGGAATTTACTAATATACCAGACAAAATAGTTAATACATTAATCTCTCTAACGAATTATGATGAAATTATATGTCAGTATAGAGGTAATTGTGAAAGTGCAAGGGAAAATATTGAAAACTATATTACTGATAATAGTATTGTTGGAAGTAGCAGTAGTTTTATATATGATAAAGATTATTTTATGAGTATACAAGTAGATGAAAAAGGAAACCTAGTAGTAAAAAATGAAGAGTATAAAAAATCAAATAAACTAGTGGAGAATGAAACTTTATGCAGTTACTTTACCCAAGGTGATGACGGAAGTATTATTGAGAAACAAAGTGGGATAAAAAGTGGATATGCCACTGACAAGAATACGGGCAAATATCAAACAACATTTGATATAAATAGAATTGAATATTTAACGGATGGAACAAAAAAAGAAGATTTGTGTTGTACTAGGATGAATGGAACATTAAATAGGGATATTATGAGAGAATTAAATGCTGAGTTAAATGGTATAACAGGTAATATAGATACAAATAATGCACTTGAAAGGTATGTTAAAGATAACATAGTAGATGCATTAGAACCATAGCTTTAATTGGAATAAAAAATTAATAATTACAAAGGAGAGATGAAAAAATGTTACAAGACAAAATAGCTGTAGTAACAGGTGCAAGCAGTGGTATAGGTAAGGACATTGCAATGAAGCTAGCTTTAAAAGGAGCAAATATAGTTGTACATTATCGTAGTAATGATGAGGAAGCACTTGCACTTGCTAGTAATATAGAGAAAATAGGCTCTAAAGCTTTGGTTGTAAAAGGGGATATCAGTAAAATGGCTGATGCAGAAAAGCTTATTGAAGAAGCTATTAGTAAATTTGGTAGAGTAGACATACTTGTAAATAATGCAGGTATAACGAAAGACACATTATTACTAAAAATGAGCGAAGAACAGTTTGACGATGTAATAAACACAAACTTGAAAGGTACATTTAACTGTACAAAGTCAGTTACAAAACATATGCTAAAGCAAAAAAGTGGTAGGATAATAAATATATCATCTGTAATAGGAGTAGTAGGAAATGCAGGGCAATCAAACTATGCAGCAAGCAAGGCAGGGATAATAGGATTTACAAAATCAGTAGCAAAAGAGCTTGCGTCACGTGGAATAACTGCGAATGCAGTAGCACCTGGATTTATAAGAACAAAGATGACGGATGTACTAAAGGATGAAGTAAAAGAGGAAATATTAAAGAAAATACCGCTCAATAAGTTTGGCGAAGCAGAAGACGTAGCCAATTTAGTAGCATTCCTAGCATCTGATGAAGCAAGCTACATAACAGGGCAAGTAATTAACATAGACGGCGGAATGGTGATGTAGGGCAAAGTACAAATAACAAATAAAAAAGTATAGAGAATAAAAGTATAAGTATTTGAACTTTGTACTTTGAACTTTGTACTTTGAAAAACGGAGGTTAGATTATATGAATAGGGTAGTAATTACAGGACTTGGGGCTATTACCCCGCTTGGAAATGATGTAGATACTTTTTGGGAAAATATTAAACAAAACAAATGTGCAATAGATTTTATCACAAAATTTGATACTACAAACTATAAAACGAAGCTAGCAGCAGAGGTAAAAGATTTTGAAGCTGAAAAATATATGGAGAAAAAAGAAGCTAAAAGGTTAGACTTATTTTCACAATATGCTATAGCTGCTGCAAAGCAAGCACTTGCAGATGCGAATATCGACCTATCAAATATTAATATACACAGATTTGGAGTATATATAGGATCAGGTATTGGCGGAATGGCTACGTGGGAACAGGAAAGCAAGGTATTATTTGAAAAAGGAAATAGGAGAGTATCACCGTTCTTTATACCTATGACCATAGGAAATATGGCAGCGGGCAATGTTGCTATATCTGTTGGGGCAAAGGGTCCATGTCTTTCTATAGTAACAGCCTGTGCAACAGGAACTCATAGCATAGGAGAGTCATACAGACTTATAAAATCGGGCGGGGCTGACTTAATGCTTGCAGGTGGTACTGAATCTGCTGTTACAACACTAGGTATAGCAGGATTTGAAGCACTTAAAGCGCTAAGCTTTAGTGAAGATAAAAACAGAGCGTCTATACCATTTGATAAAGAGCGTGATGGATTTGTAATGGGTGAAGGTGCAGGAGTCTTACTACTTGAAAGCTTAGAACACGCAACAAACAGAGGAGCAAAAATATATGGAGAACTAGTTGGATATGGTTCAACATGTGATGCATACCATATGACAGCTCCATCTCCAGATGGTGAGGGAGCTGCTAGAGCTATAGAAATGGCTATAAATGATGCAGGAATAAACAAAGAGAGCATAGACTACATAAATGCACATGGAACGAGCACACAAGCTAATGACGAAAATGAAACAAAAGCAATAAAGACTGTTTTTGGTGAACATGCTTATAAACTAGCGGTTAGTTCAACAAAATCAATGATAGGACATTTGCTTGGTGCAGCAGGTGGGGTTGAAGCTGTTATTTGTACCAAAGCAGTAGCCGATGGATTTGTGCCAGCTACCGTGAACTATAAGGAAAAAGACGACGAATGTGATCTAGATTATGTACCAAATACAGGCAGGGAGCAGACTGTAAATTATGCGATGTCAAACTCGTTGGGGTTTGGAGGACATAACGCAACTGTGATAATTAAAAAAATTTAGATCATTTGATACAAGGAGGCGAAAATGATGGATATACGTGAGATTGAAGAATTGATAGATAAAATAAATGCATCGGGATTAACTGAGTTTAGGTATGAAACAGAGAATATAAATCTGGTAATAAAGAAGGAAAGAACAGAGGTTGTTTATGCTGAACCTGCTAGACAGCAGATGGTACCACAAATTGCTGTAAATACGATTAATACAGAAAATACAGTAAACACAGAGAAAAAAGTAGAACAACAAGGAAATATTGTGAAATCACCTATAGTAGGTACATTTTATGCCTCTTCTAATCCAAAGGCAGAGCCGTTTGTAAAAGTAGGCGACAAAGTTAAAAAAGGTGATGTTTTATGTATAGTAGAGGCAATGAAGCTGATGAATGAAATAGAATCAGAAGTATCTGGAGAGATTGTAGAGGTTCTCGTGAAAGATGCACAAATGGTAGAATACGGACAACCACTATTTGTGATGAAATAACTCACATAAATTAAAGGAGGGGAATACATGTTAGATACACGAGATATAATGAACATAATTCCTCACAGATATCCATTTTTACTTGTGGATAAAGCGGAAATAGATGAGGGAAATAATAAGGCTACTGGGTATAAAAATGTGACTATGAATGAATATTTTTTTGCAGGACATTTTCCAGAAAATCCAGTAATGCCTGGAGTGCTGATTATAGAAGCACTTGCACAGGTAGGTGCAATATACATACTAAACAAGCAAGAATTCAAAGGAAAAACTGCTTATTTTGGTGGGATAGATAAAGTGAAATTCAAAAAAATGGTTATGCCGGGGGATGTACTAAAATTAGAAATAGAAATGGTAAAGATAAAAGGACCAGTGGGGATAGGTCACGCAGTTGCTACTGTAGATGGCGAGTTAGCTGCAAAAGGTGAATTGACGTTTGTGATTAAGTAATGTAGCTTATCCCTAGCCCCTATCTACTTTGTAGAGAGGGGAATTTTTAAAAAATTAGTTGACATTTGTTTGGGAAAAGTGTAGAATAGGATAAAGCTATAGGATGAGAATATTCTCATCCTATGTGATGTTGTATGGGGGTAGGGAATAATTTTACGGAGGGATTATTGTGAGGAAAACAGAAGAGAAGGAACCATTGGATTTGACGGATAGGAATGTTTTAACAAATATTCAGGCAGGATGGATAGAGAAGTTATGGTATCATTTCGCTGAGGGTGAAGACTTAAAACCAGAGGATGAAAAGTATGGAGATGGTTTTAAATCTATAGGAATATATGAGAATATTTTAGATAAAAAAAATGTTAAAGTTTGGGCACAAGATTTAGGAATAGGAACTGCTTTATGTTCTCAAAGTGATAACCCACAACTGAAAGAATACATGAATAACATTAATAAAATGTTCAGTTGTATACCTGGTAGCTTTTATTGTGATTGGATTTCAATCGGAATTAATAAAGAATTACTCAGTGAACTTGATAAGTATGTAAATTTTTTTGAAGTTGATGCTAAAACAAAAATATGGCTAGATATAGATAAAAAACATAGTGAGTTGTCGTATGGTAAAGTATTAACCAAAATGTATAATAAATTAAATAATATAAGAGAGCCAGAACCAATGATGTATTTGTAATATTGGAATATAAGATAAACTGACGGAGGGATTATAGTGAAGAAAACAGAAAGAGCACCAAGGAATAAAAATGCACCTAAAATTTTAGATTTGACTGATCCAAAGGTGCTAATAGATATGATTGAGAATAACATGCAACGATTATATGGTTATGAAACATTAGAATGTAATATTGATAAAAATATAATACATATGTTAAAAAGCTTTGAAGATTATATGAGTATTATGTGGAATGAAGATAATAAAACAATTTATTTAGCAGAACCTAAATTTAATGCATATAGTTTGCTTGATGTATATAACAATACGAATGTAAGAAATTATATGACCAATATATTTGATATAATACCATATACTGGGAGCGGCATATACGATTTTGCAAAAATAAGAATACCTTTAGATGTACTTTGTGATTCATATGAAAAAGTAGATTTTTATTTAGAGGCACCGATTTATACTCCGAAGATGATAGATGACTATAGAAAGGGAAAACTAGCAAATGGAGAGAGACAAAAGATTGCAGAATTATGTAATGTAAAAGGAATAGAAGGTGTGAATATACAGGGGAACACAGGCTTGGGATTGTAAAGCAGACAATATAAATTGATGGAGGGATTGCAATGATTGGAGTATACAATGAATTAAGCCAATTAGGATATAACTTTAAAGCAGAAGAAATAAAGGCTAATGTTTTTAAAAGGGTTAATTCTAGTGCCAATTTGTATATTGGAATTAATGAAGAAAAAGATTTAGAATTATAATAAAACTAAAAAAAGGGGGATGTTTATAATGGCGATACAACCAAGAAAAAGAGAAGAGATTGAGGAGAAATATAAGTGGAGACTTGAGGATATATATGCTAGTAATGATTTGTGGGAGAAGGATTTTAGTGAGGTAGATGCAAAGATTGGGGAATTAGTGAAATATAAAGGGGTTTTGACGGATAGTGCGGAAAATCTTTATAATGGGTTGGAGTTAGATGCTGCTATAAGTAGGGTTCTGGAGAAGCTTTCTATTTATGCAAAAATGAGAAAAGATGAAAATCTTAATGTAGCTGCTTATCAAGAAATGACTGATAGAATCCAAAGTTTAGTTACAAAATTCTCTAGCGAGTCAGCTTTCATGAAAACTGAGTTAGTAAAACTAACTAGTGAGAAGTTAACTGAATATATAGAAAAAGAGGAAAGGTTAAAACTATATGAATACCTTATAGAAAAATTACTTAGGTTTAAACCCCATATTCTAAGTGAAAGTGAAGAAAAAATAGTGGCAATGGCTGGTGATGTATTGGCAGGAGCAGGAAATATTTATGGTATGTTGAACAATGCAGATATAAAGTTTCCGAAGTTTATTGGTGAGGACAATAATGAAGTTGTAATAACACAAGAAAACGTTATAAGGTATTTACGAAGTAGTGATAGAAGTATAAGAAAGGATGTATTTGAAAAGTTTTATGAAACATTTATGTCATATAAAAATACTTTTGCATCAACTTTGAATACAAGTATAAAATCAGATATATTTATTACTAAAACTAAAAAATATGAATCCACTATAAAAAGTGCCCTATTTCCTGACAATGTGGATATTTCAGTTTATAATAACTTAATAGAAGCAGTTCATAATAACCTAGATAAGCTTCAAAAGTATTGTGATGTAAAAAAACAAGTTTTGAAACTAGATGAATTTCACATGTATGACGCGTATGTTTCTATGTTAAATGATGTAGATAAGAAAATATCATATGAAGAAGCAGTAGAGACTATAAAAGATGTATTTAAAATATTTGGTGAAGATTATTATAAGGCTATGTCAAATGGGTTAGAAAGTGGATGGGTAGATGTTTATGATAGTGAGGGTAAACGTGGAGGAGGATATATGTGTAGTTGTTATGAAGCCCCGCATCCATATATATTACTTAATCATCAAAATGATTTACAAAGCTTATTTACTTTAGCACACGAGATGGGTCATGCAATGCATAGTTATTATTCTAAGAATAATCAACCGTATATTTATGCCAGCTATACTATATTCGTGGCAGAGGTAGCTTCTACAGTAAATGAAGTATTACTTATGAAGCATTTACTAAAAAACACTACAAATGTCGATGAAAAGCTTTATTTAGTAGATTATTTTATGGAAAAATTCAGAACTACTGTATACAGACAAACAAAATTTGCTGAGTTCGAAAAAATAACATATGAGAAAATAGAAAAAGGCGAAGCACTATCGGCCGATAAGATATGCGAAATATACTATAATTTGCATAAGCTATACTATGGAGAAAATGTAGTAAGTGATGATTTGATTAAAATAGAATGGGCAAGGATACCACATTTTTATAGAAGTTTCTACGTATATAAATACGCAACAGGCTTCTCAGCAGCTATCGCATTGGCTGAAAAAATATCAAGTGGAGACAAAAATGCACTTAGTAACTACCTAGAATTTTTAAAGACTGGCGGCTCAGACTACCCTATAGAGCTACTTAAAAAAGCAGGAGTGGATATGTCAACACCAGAACCAGTGCAAAAGGCACTAGATTTCTTTGGGGAATTGATTAATGAATTTGAAAAATTGATTAGTACAAGATAGTTTTGGTTAGAATGTTTTATAGTATATGATGTTATATAAAATTTAAAGGGGGATATTTATAATGGCAATACAACCAAGGAAGAGGGAAGAGATTGAGGAAAAGTATAAGTGGAGACTTGAGGATATATATGCTAGTAATGAGTTGTGGGAGAAGGATTTTAGTGAAGTGGATGCAAAGATTGGGGAGTTAGTGAAATATAAAGGGGTTCTGATAAATAGTGCGGAAAATCTTTATGATGGACTTGAGTTAGATACTGGTATAAGTCGAATTTTAGAGAAACTCTATACTTATGCAGTAAGAAGGAAAGATGAAAACCTAAATGTAGCTATCTATCAGGAATTGTCTGATAGAGTAAGAAGTCTAGTTACTAAGGCTTCTAGTGAATCGGCTTTCATTAAAACCGAATTAGTAAACCTTACAGATGAAAAGCTTAAGAAATATATAAAGGAAAATGAAAAACTAAAATTATATGAATATTATATTGAGGAGTTACTTAGGTTTAAACCACATATCTTGAATGATAGTGAAGAAAAGCTAATAGCTATGACTGGCGATGTATTATCAGGGGCAAGGAACATATATGGCATGTTGAATGATGCCGATATAAAATTCCCAGAGTTTATTGATGAGGATAATAACGGAGTTACAATAACCCAGGAAAACTTTATAAAATATATGCAGAGTGGTGATAGAAATATAAGAAAAGATGTATTTGAGAAGTTCTATAAAACATTCACTGTTTACAAAAATACATTTGGCTCTACATTAAATGCAAATATAAAATCAGACGTATTTGTTACTAAAACAAAAAAGTATGAATCTACTATAAAAAGAGCTCTATTTTCAGATAATATAGATATTTCTGTTTATGATAATTTAATAAAAACAGTTCATAGTAATTTAGATAAGCTTCAAAAATACTGCGATATGAAGAAAAGAGTTTTAAATCTGGATGAGTTTCATATGTATGATATATATGTATCTATGCTAAAAGATGTAGATAAAAAAATTTCGTATGAAGAAGCTGTAGATACTATAAAAGACGTATTTAAAATATATGGAGAAGATTATTATAATGCTATGTCGGAAGGATTAGAAAATAGATGGATAGATGTCTACGAAAATGAAGGAAAACGTAGCGGTGCATATAGTTGCGGAAGTTATGATACAAACCCATATATATTATTAAATTATCAAAATAATCTACAAAGCTTGTTTACTCTAGCTCATGAGATGGGGCATTCAATGCATACGTATTTTTCAACAATAAATCAACCTTTTATATATAGCGGTTATACAATATTTGTAGCAGAAGTAGCATCAACAGTAAATGAAGTGTTACTTGTGAAGCATCTATTAAAAAATACCATGAATATTGATGAAAAACTTTATCTAATAAATTATTTTATGGATAATTTTAGACTTACATTATACAGGCAAACAAAATTTGCAGAATTTGAAAAAATAATATACGAAGAGATAGAAAAAGGAGAGGCTTTATCGGCGGATAAAATATGCGAAATATATTATGACCTGCATAAATTATATTATGGAGAAAATGTAGTAAGCGATGATTTAATAAAAATAGAATGGGCGAGGATACCACATTTTTATATGAATTTCTATGTATACAAATACGCAACAGGCTTTTCGGCAGCTATTGCATTAGCAGAAAAAATATCAAACGGGGACAAAAATGCACTCGACAACTATTTAGAATTTTTAAAAAGTGGAGGTTCTGACTACCCTATAGAGCTACTTAAAAAAGCAGGGGTGGATATGTCAACACCAGAACCAGTGCAAAAGGCACTAGATTTCTTTGGGGAATTGATTGATGAATTTGAAAAATTGATTAGTACAAAATAATTTTCGACATAGAGCAAAACATATAGTGTAGCAAAAAATCATGCAAATTTTACGTTCAACTCGATAACTGAATATTATACTATTCTTGTACATATTATATTATTACAAATTAAGTACATTTAACTTTACTATTGAAATTTTAGTAGAAAGGTGGTATAATATGTGTAAAGATGCAAATACTGGTACTGATGATACTAAAAATAAAGGAGATGATTCTATGAATACTATAGCAAAAAGAATAGCAAAAAGACCATGTACAATATTAGAATCTATTAAACAAAGTTTTAAAGAGATTAAATTATATGAAGCGGGTAAAATTAAATTAAAAAATATTGATGAAGCATTTAAAGAATGGGAAGATTTAGCGAAAAAAACGGAAAAAAATGAAAAAAGAAAATCAAAATAATATAGAGATATATGAGGTTATTCCTACAGATAAATTTAATAAAGATGTTACCTACTATATTAATAAAAAGAAATATACTAAACTTCCCCAAGATATAAAGCATATACTACAAGACTTAAAAAGAGGCATATTTAGTGGTGATAAAATAGAAGGCTTAAATTTGTCGTCTAATACGTTTACATATAAGGTACGAGCAAAAAATTCAAACACTAATCAAGGAACATCTAATGGATACAGAATGATATATTATGTAAAGCATGAAAATAAAATAGTCTTTTTAGTAACTATATATTCTAAAAAAGACGAAAATAACATACCTACTGATAATGAAATTATACATATTATTAATGAGTATTGTAATTAGAGTAAACGAGATAATTTCAGACAAAATAAGAAGGAGGTTTCAATATACATGGCAACAAAACGTGATTATTATGAAGTACTGGGGGTTCCAAAGGGTGCATCGGATAAAGAGATAAAGCAGGCTTTTAGAAAGCTTGCTAAAGAGCACCACCCAGACAGCAATCAAAGCAGCAAAGAGGCAGAACAAAAGTTTAAGGAGCTAAACGAAGCTTATGAAGTTTTAGGCGACCAGAAAAAGAAAGCACAGTATGACCAATATGGGCATGCCGCATTTGGAAATGGTGGGGGTGCTGGAGGGTTTGAAGGATTTAGTGGGTTCAATGGTGGATTTGGTGGAATGGAGTTTGACTTGGGTGATTTATTTGGGGACTTTTTTGGTGGAGGCTCTAGCAGGTCGAGAAGACGTGGACCTCAAAGAGGTCAGGATGTACATATGTCGCTAAATATAGAGTTTGAAGAAGCTGTATTTGGCAAAGAAAAAGAGATTACACTTAGTCTAACAGAGGAGTGCGAAGCTTGCCACGGTTCTGGAGCAGAGGAAGGCACTAAAGCAGAGAAATGTCCTACCTGTGGCGGAGCAGGGCAGGTAAAGCAGACACAGCAAACGATATTTGGAATGGTTTCAAATGTGACAACTTGCCCAACCTGTGCAGGAAAAGGCGAGGTTGTAAAGCATAAATGCCGTAAGTGTTCTGGAACAGGTAAGGTGCGTACACCAAAGAAAATAAAAATAGAGATACCAGCAGGTATAGACAATGGGCAAACCATGAGAGTAGCAGGTGCTGGCGAAGTAGGAGAAAAAGGGGCGCCAAAAGGGGACTTGCTCATAACTATATACGTAAAGGAACATGAGCTTTTTGCAAGAGAAGATACAGACATATACTGCGAAGTGCCGATAACCTTTACCCAAGCAGCACTTGGAGACGAGATAACGGTACCGACGGTAGATGGAAAGGTAGTCTACACCATAAAAGAAGGCACCCAATCAGGAACCAAGTTTAGGTTAAAAGGTAAAGGAGTACCGAGTCTTAGGAACAAAAATGTACGAGGAGACCAATATGTCATTGTAAAGGTAGAGGTTCCTACGAGGTTAACCGATAAGCAAAGGAAGATACTAAAAGAATTCGCCGAGTCGGTAGGGCCTGATACATATAAAGAAAATAATGGATTTTTTGATAAGCTGAAAAAGATATTTGGGTGATACCAAATATCTTTTTGTTGGAAAGTATTGACAAATGTAAAAATATAATGTAAAATACAAATATTACAAAAATAGAAAAGGAGGTGTATATAATGTGTGACGATTTTTTAGAATCTGTTTTGGATTTTATAACTGATATTCCAACCGCAGTAATAACACTATTTGTAGGTATTGCATTAGGGGGAGCTCTTGTTGGAGGATATATGGATCAATCTGCAACAAATACTACAATATTAGGTGGTATGGATAAAGACGGGAATGAATTAGAAAATTTTAATGGAAGAGTTTTATCAGGTACACTTGATGACAAATTGCTTGGGGGACAAGATAGATACGAAATAAGAATTTCGCAAGGTGATGAAGTAAATAAAATATTTGGATTAGAGTATATCAAAGACGAAGCAGATAAACGGATTAAATCTGTAACTGTGCAAGAAAACTGGGGTAGTAAAGATAAAATAACTATTAAGAGCCCATCTAAGGATGTAACAGAAGCACTAGGTCTTTAAAAAATAAAAAAAGTTACAAATATATTTGTAACTTTTTTATTTCAATTTTATTTCCCCTACACCTTGACACACTACCATAAAACCATTATAATTTATATAAAGAAAATGAGAAGGGTAGGTTAAGCATATGAAAAAAATACCGTATGGAATAAGTGATTATAAAACATTAATAGAGAAGGGTTATTATTATATTGACAAGACCGAATATATAGAAATATTAGAAGACGCAGGGGAGCTTTATGTATTTTTTCTTCGACCACGAAGATTTGGGAAAAGTCTGTTTACATCTATGCTAGAATATTATTATGACGTAAAATGCAAAGAAGATTTCGATAAGTTATTTGGAAATACTTATATAGGCAAAAATCCTACAAAAGAAAGGAATATGTACTATGTGCTAAAATTTAATTTTTCAGGGA
>Ga0154526_1008_pt1 | contig 16487 bp, 20 predicted proteins | sample RifGroE2_FD_105669 | JGI IMG/M metagenome (GOLD analysis project Ga0154526, IMG submission 105669) | Clostridiales bacterium GWE2_32_10
TTCCTAGTTTCAATTGCCTCTGCAATGCTTATTTCATCAAGTTTAAGATATACTTGTTTTATTTTGTCATTATATATTATTTTATTTATATCATCAACCTCAGTCAAGCAATAAAAATCCATGTTATATATTCGCAATTCATCCCCAGTTTTAGAAAACTTTATCCACTTTTCATTACAGATTATATTATATAAGCTACATTCATTTAAACTATAATGTTCTTTAAAGCTTTGAATCAATTTTTGCTTCTTTGTATCTTCAGTTATTCCTTTATCTAAAAGAACATTATCAAGTTCTTTTACTAAGTCATTAACTTTGTCTGATTTGAAATTGTGCTATCTATATTAGTTGAGTAGAACGGAAATAGCATATTATATATATCAGGATAATTTAGCAACATTAGTCCTTTATCTTTTATATTGCACAATATATTTGCATTGGCCGCAAAGCTTTTGATTTTTATATCTGAAGGTAATACCTCTTTATCATATGCGTTAATATCTATATCCATTGTATGCCTCCCTTACATCAGCCAGATATTAGTAATATATATCCATCTGGGTCCTTTAGCCCAAACTCAATAGTACCGTAATCTGTTTCCCTCATTTCTATAGCGATTTCTAATTTACTTTTTATATTTTCATACAATTCTTTGACATCATTTTTTAACTCAATTCTAATAACTATTAGTACTGTACTTGTTATTTTATTACCCAACAAAGGAATTTCCGCTTTAGCTTCATCATATTCTTGCAGCATAATGTTAAAATTATTATTCGACAATCGTGCCCATTTAGGCGAATTTTCATTTGGTGCTATTTCATCAACGGTAAAGCCTAATTCACTTTTATAAAATTCTATAGACCTTTGTACAGATTTAACAACTAATTCTGGGACAATCTCTTTGATTTTCATAAATTCCCTCCATACTGTAAATTTGATATTAAGTTAATTTTACATCTACTTCATGTCTTATTTTCTAAATAATTTACTATAACCAACTTTTTTATTACATTTGTCCAATTGTCAAGCCTGACCCCAATTAGGTTTTTACTCAATGTCAATCTCTACGGGACAATGGTCACTGTAGAAAACATCATTATATATTTTCACTCCTCTAACCTTATTTATCAGTTTTTTTGTTACAAATATATAGTCAAATCTAAATCTCCATCCAAAATCTCCACCTAAAGTCCTTGCCCTATACGATAGCCAAGAATATTCTCTTTTTTCTGGGTTAAAATGTCTGTATGTATCTATAAAACCTATATTTAACATCTGTTCAAATTTATCTCTTTCAATATTCAAGAATCCAGAACGTTTTTTATTTTCTTTTGGATGTGATAAATCAATCTCATTGTGTGCTATATTAAAATCTGTGCATAATATTATTTCTTTACCACTATTAGCCAGTTGCTCACATTTTTTTATTAGCGTATCTATATATTCTAGTTTAAAATCTAGCCTCCCCGTTCCATTTGGCACATAAGAATTTATTAATACAAATTTTGAATATTCAACAATAATAGTTCGCCCTTCATCATCAAATTTGTCAACATCTATTTTTGAGGTTATATACATAGGTTTATTCCTATATATAAGTCCTGTTCCACTATATCCTAATTTTTTTGCACTATTTGAGTACAGATTATACCCTTCAATGCTCGGGATTATGTTTTTTATCTGTCCCTCCGTTGCACGAATCTCTTGAAAACAAATTATATCTACCGATGTTTCGTTCAACCATTGTAAAAAACCTTTTTTATATGCTGACCTTATTCCATTAAGATTCCAAGATATAATCTTCATTGCTTGCCCTCCATATTTTAATTCTCTTCTCCATCTCTAAACTTATGCATTCTCTCATGTGATTAGGGTCAGGTCTGAATTATTCACTTACTATTTTTTCTATACCTCACAAAACTTTCTTCCAATCTACCTCAATAACTTTCTTTTATCAGCCAAATATTAGTAATATATATCCATCTGGATCCTTTAGCCCAAACTCACCTGACCCCAATCAGGTGAGTTACTCTCTTTGACTAATTTTCAAAGTAATTCTCCAAAAGCTCTATTTTACAGTTCGTAGCATCTAATCTCATTTTTGCCCCTATTGGCCATGAATAGTTCCATATACAGTGACCAAGTTCATTAATTTTTAATATTGGAAATTCCTTACCTGCTGTTAACTCCAAAATTAAGTCTTCGATATCTCTAAAATGTTTACTATTTGTATCTAAATCAGGAAAATATCCTAAAATTACACCAGCTATTTCATCAAACACCCCTAATATCTTTAACCATTGTAACCATGTATGAATTGTATTTGCATTCCCCATACTTTCTATGCATATAATTTTACCCTTTAATGAGCCTATTTGCCTAGTTGCATAAAGTATCGCGATAAGATCCAAATATCCTGCAATAATTTTGCCTTCAACATTTCCTTCTCTAATACACTTCCATTTTTCATTTACTGTCTTACCGTTGTCATCTATTAGGTTATTAATAGGGGTAATATCAAAACTTCCTGCCTGCCATGTTGCTATTATTTGTTCTTTGATTTCACTCGGAATATCCTTTTGCCCGAATGTAAATATAAGATCAGGTCCGTAAAATACTGTCAATCCAGTTTTATCATGTATCGGTAGTAGAATTGTTGTAGCATCACTTATTCCTGATATCATTTTAGGATTTCTTTTTATCAGTTCATAGTCAAGCCCTTCTAAGAGTTCATTTGCTGTGTCCCCACCTACAGATATCAAAATAAGCTTAACGTTCTTGTCTTCAAACATTTCATGAATGTCAGCTAATCTTTCACTTGGTCTTGCCGCCGAATAGTAATAAGAGCTTTCAGCATACTTTCCTACTTTAACTTTATACCCTAACTCTTCTAATGTTTTTATTCCATGTCGATACATATCCTCTAACCCTTTAATACTTTCCGATGGAGATATTATTCCTATTGTATCTCCCTGCTTTAGCGTTTGTAAACTCATAAAATACCTCCAATTATATTTCCTACATTATTTTTGAGATAAATCAAAATACTATGAAATTAACAAATATGTTATAAGTTATATATTTCTCGTATAAATTCATTTATTGTTACAATCTTTATCGATCTATAAGGATTTAATACAAGCAAAACTTGCTTTATTTCTTTTCTACACTTCCAAGTTTCTGTATTTGATCTAAGATATTATTAAGTACTGTACTCATACTTACTCCTCCCCCTTATCCACATTATTATATAATTTTTTTTATAAATCATCTATTATAGTATAGTATATCATATTTTTTAATATATGTACTACAATTCATCTAATAACTTGCAATTAAAATCAGAGTTGCTGCATTTCATTTCTGAATGCATTATGGCATATATTTCGCAGGCTGCATCTTGTGGATTATCTGATTCATTATTTACTACGTAATCAGCTTTATCTTTAAAATTAGAGATTCCACTTTCATTATCTTCAAGTGCTCTTTTGGCTATCGCTTCTTCAGGGTCTCCTCTTAATCTTATTCTTTCTTCTCTTGTTCTCTCATCTACATCGATATATATTGTTGTAAGCTTGTTGCCATTATTGGTCAGAGTATTAATTCCCTCTATATCTAATGTCAAAATTCCATTCTCCATTTTAATATCATCTACCGAGTATGCATAATATGCACCATTAAATTTTGTAAATTCCGCCCAAAATCCAGTTTTTTCAAGCTGATAGAATGCTTCCGTAGTTATAAAATTATAATCAACTCCATCAATTTCCTCTTTCCTTGGTTTTTTAGTTGTCCATGATATTGGTTTCTCATAACCATATTTTTTACATAATATGCTCATTATTGTTGTCTTTCCGGCTCCTGCCGGTGCTATCAGTGCTATCATTTTTGTTCATCTCCATTCCAATTCGATACTCTGGTATGTTCTCCTACTTTCTTACTTGGTCTGTTCATTATCTTCTCGAATTTATTCCAAAAAGCTTCTGTCAAATCTATATCCATGGTTACACAATTACCTAAAAGTAATATTAGCAAATCCGCATGTTCCTCTGTTATATCACCTTTATTTTTAGTTATACACTGGCATACCTCACCTACTTCTTCCATCATAAGATTCATTCTATAATACATCGTCTTAGTATCTTTAGTTCTGATATCGAATCCGTGTTTTTTGTGAAATTTCTCTACTGCATTCATCATTTCTTTCAAGTTTTCTTTATTCATAGTTATCCTCCTCGTATACCTTGGTTAATATCAAAATTTATGTTTGTACAGCATCTCTGTTATTTTTAGTCATATACTATCATCCTTTTCTTCCTTTGTCAATATTTCTAGAAAAATCTACCACTAAATTCTTATTATAAGTTACAGTTCAGACCTATAGCTATCATTGGGAGCCTGTTTTTTGGCGTGGCAATCTGTTTTTTAATTTTAAAGACAGATCGCCACGTCGGGAAAAACGCCCTCCTCGCGATGACAAAATAGGGATTATATCTCTTTATGACCTCTAAATTATAACTATTATAACTTGAAGAAAGTAGCAATATTATAAATATCCCTACTTTCTTCACTTAGTTATCTAAATAATTTACTTACAAAAGTTATTACTTGATAATAGCATTTTATTGTATTGCTTCGCTTTCCAAAATTTCTGAATCCCAAAACTTCCATTTACCATTTTCCTTACACATTGTTTGCCTTAATTTTGTCCTATTATTTTCAAACGGATATTCTCCTGCAATTTTTTTGAATTCATATGTTATGTCAACTATAGCCGTATCATCTTCAATACTTATTATTTTTGCATCCACTAATTTATATGAAATGTCATAATTTTCAAATAAATATTGCATTGCACTAATTTGCTGTTGTAGTTCTTCATATGTATATTTGTTTGAAAGATCATCTGCACTACCTTGTACATCTTCATTTTGAGCATGCATAACGCTCGCATTAATTGCTTGTAATATAGCTTTTTCATCTTCGCTTAATGGATATGTATTTTGAACAAGCTTATCATCTGCTATTTTTATAAGCTCTAAAGAATTTTTACTATTTAGAACTATGATAGCATCATCTCCATAAACAACTAGTCTTCCATCCTCTAACATTCCACACGTACTTATTTTATTAAAATTAGAGCTATCATAAGCATATACTTCTTTACCTGATATAGCATAAATAAATTTGCCTTCATTATCAAAAACTACATCATCAAAATCTTTATCTAGTTTACCTATATATTTCATATCGTCTCCAGCTAATTGTTTACAGCCAAATACCTCGCCTGAATATGTAAGTATTATATTGCCTTTCGGATCTAATTTAAAGTTATGATTCATTTCATAGTCACCATGATATGGTGAGTCATAACCTCCCGGGTATACCGGATCAGTAAATATACCATTTGCTACATTATATGCTCTTATATCTTCAGGTGAAAGTCCTGGTGCTAATGTATACACTCTCTTTAGAGCCTGATTATACTTAGTATAGGATTTTTGATATATACCTGTTCTTGAAACCTCACTTTTATTTGATATAGAATAGCTCACCATATCAGTATGCTGATCTGAGCCACCTGATATATATATATATCCATTATCGCCTACTGCTACATCAAATGGATCAATAGTTAATGTGATATAACTCTTTATCTTAAGTGTTTTCGTATCTATTATTGCGATAGTACCAGTTTGCTCTTCTTCATTCCAAACATATTGATGTTCTTTATCTAGTAAAGTAACATATATCTCTGTTCCTTCTTTATTTATGTCCATACGTTCTGACATTTTGTCAAAAGTAAGAGTTCCTATTGTTTGCTTCTTATCATAATCAAGTGCTTCTAAAACTTTGTTTTCTTTACTTAATATATAAATAACTGATGTTTTTGGATTTTTTAACATACATGATACGTTATATGGTATTGATTTTATTATAGGATTATCTGTTGCATTAGGAGTTTCTTCCTGTTCTATAGGATCAGAACTGTTTTTAGCTATTAATCTATAAATAAGAGTAGCAGCTTCTGCCCTATTAAGTTTACCTTGGGGTCTAAATGTATTATCTTCATAACCTTTCATAATGTTTTTTTCAACAGCTATCGCTACATATTTTCTTTGTTCTTGTGGTATTTGTGTATAATCTTTAAATATACTAATATCATTTGTATGGTTTTGATTTTCATATCCTAATGCCTTTATTAAAGCAATTGCTACATCAAGCCTTGTTGGGCTTTCTGCTGGCTTAAAATAATTTTCATTTCCTGTTTCATAACCACTTAAGTATTTTTTAGCCGTTTCCACATAGCCGTATGACCAATTAGTTTTCGAAACATCACGAAACGATGGAGTTCCGGGATAATTCAACTCTTGTTTTAATGCAAGAACCATGATTTTTGCGAATTGTTCTCTAGTAACCAATTCACTTGGTTTAAATGTATTATCTGGGTATCCTGCTATTATTCCTTCGGTAGACATACTTGATACTCCATCATACGCCCAATGACCATAAGGTAAATCACTAAATTGTTGTGCATAAGAAAAACTTTGAAACATGCACAAAAATACAACACTCAAAAAAATAACTTTTTTCATAATTTTTTGTCTCCTTTTTATATTTATTATCATATTAGCTTTCATACCTGCAAAAGCTAATTGAAAGCCTATAAAATATAACCTTTTTTAATTTTAAAGCAAATATTAAGCGTTAACTCCTATTGGAATATTGCTGACTTCACACAGTATCTACTGTATAATACATATTATAACAAATGATCACATAATGTCAAGTATTATTATTCGCTTTTAGCTCCTTCTTATGAATTCATTTACATCTTAAATATTTAGTATTTTTTAAATTTACTACAATAATTATGCTGATAATTACTAAAAGAAACCATGAACTTATCTTACTTATATGTACCATATTCCATATTTTTATCTGATCTGGATATTTCCATGCTCCAAAGTATGTAGATATATTTTCTGCAACCCATATAAAAAATCCAATGAATAGAAAAGATAGAATTAGAGGCATTCTGTATTGTTTCGTACTCACCTTAAATTCTACAACAGATTTCCACAAAACTAGGACTAGTCCTGCTGTAATAACCCATCTCATATCAAACATAAAATGATGTGTAAAGAAATTAAGATAAATTATAATCGCTATGGGATACATTATATATTTAGAAGGCCAATTTAGAAACTTTAATTCAAGTCGCTTCCATGACTGGCAAATATAGCTTGCAACACTGGCATACATAAATCCACTATATAGTGGTACTTCTCCTATTTTAGTAAATGCATATTCTGGGTAAGCCCAAGAGCCCATATGCACTTTATACACCTCAAGACATAATCCTAAGATATGAAATAAACATATTACTTTTAGCTCGTCTATCGTCTCTAGCTTAAAATACACCATTAAAAGCTGTACTATTAAACACGCTATTAATATAAAATCGTACCGATATAAATATGGTATATGTACTAATTTTGAAACTGCTAATATAATAAATATACTAGCTGGAAATATACAAGATAATGCTTGCTGTATTCCAAAATATACTAGATATTTTATATGCTTCATATCCATCTCCTCATTTCTACTTTTCATCTTTTATCTAAGAATATTAGTATTTATTTTTCTCATTCTTGTCCATTTTTTCCCATACAAACAATACTATACTAGCCACTAGATAACATAAAATATCTTTTATATCAAAACGGGCTCCAATAATTATAGAGAAAAGCTTATTTTCCTGAAGGTTCAACATCTTCACAATCTGAAAATACTGTGCAAGCTCTACTAGCGTTGAAAATATAAATAGATATAACGGGAGTAGCTTTATCTGCTTTTCTACTATACCTCTGATAAAACTATACATTAGAAAAACAATCAGAACATCCCCTATATATGGTCTTATAATCGTATCATGTACAAAAAGAGCAATCATCACTTCGACTACTACTAAAATCAAAAATATACCCATATATATTTTATTTATCTTCATGTCTAACACCTACTTTTTCATTCACACTAACCACTTGTAATTTTAAATTTTTATCTTTTTATAAAACCATCTTTCACCTAATTTATTTCAACTCCAAAAAGCTCTGCAATTTTTGCTTGTGTAAGCCATACATTTTCGTCTTTTAGAAATATCTCTACTTTTACCTTTCCATTTGGAGTTTTATATAATAAAAATTCTGTAAAGCCACTTGTAACTTGCAATTCTTTTTTCATGCTAGTTCACCTCCATTTCTTATTTTCACATATAACACCATCTACTTAGGCTTAAATTCAAAATATGTCCAATTATCAAGCCTGACCCCATTTTTAGTTTCCACAGGCAAAGCCTAATCCAATTAGGGCATTTGTATTTTCGAGTTTTAAGTGTTTTTTCATTTCATCATCATATATGCCGCCTACCTCAACTCCGCATAATTTTTCTTGGGCAATTCTAAGCCCTAAAGTTTGTGCGTAGTGACCAACTTCTATAAGGAAGAAGCGTCCTCCTCTTTCACCATATTTTTTTGTTACTCTCTCTACAAATCCTACAAAAACAAATAGAACAGAAGGATTTCCTTCGACCCTCAGTCCACAATGTTCGTTCACTTCTTGAAAACTACCGCAGTCATTAACAATAGATAGCGAGTGAAAATCCGGATTATAATAAACTACTTTTTTATTTAACGGACCTCTTACGTTAAATAAAAAAGCATATACTTCCACTGGGTACTTAGCCCCTGCTGAAGGAATGATTCTTGTCATGTTTTCTTTTTGAGAAAAACCATAAAATAGTGACCCTAGTTGCTTTTCGGTAAGCTCATACTCTGAAAATTTTCTTTTACTCTCTCTTCTATCTAAAATTTTTGCAAGGTTATCGTTAGGTTTTTTAAGCTGTAGTTCTTCTGTAGGATAAAATAATTGAGGGATGGTTTTTGATGTTCTTGCGTCTTCATTTAGCTTATTTGATAATTGAAGTGCGTTATATTTATTGAATTTTGAATTTTCCCAAAACAAATCAAACGTAGGAGATTCTGAAAATTCTTTTAAATTATTTGAGTTTTTCAAATAGAATCCCTCCGTTTCCATGGCAATTCAAACGAACCCGTTCCTTCAGGCGTTTTCTCATTAAAGCAATTCGGACACCATGGCAATTTGAATACTTTATCATATTTTATTGTAAAATCATTTAGATTGAATGTAAATACTTGATTAACAAGCTCTGGGCAGTTCCCAAATTTCTGAAAAATTTTTATATGTTCAAAAATAAATGAAGCTATTATCTCTGCACTTTTAGTTGCGGAAGGTACCCTTGGTGGCTCTGCATCTCCCCAGTTTCTTGTAATCCTACCTATAAAACATCCTAGACATGCTGTTTCCTTTGGGAAAACCATCGGTCCCACCGATATCGTGTGATCATATGCAACATCAATGAAGATATGTGGAATATCTACTTCTTTATAATCACTCATTATATCTGACAAGTTGCCAGAAGTTCTTATTAATATTAGCAGGTCTGATGTTTTTAGATTATTTGAAATAGAAATATCTTGTGACTCAGATATAAACTGAGTAAGTAGCATTTGTATTTTTTCATTTTTGCTACCATACCATTTAAAGTTAACACTTATATTACTTGTTGTATCTCCCTCACTTTCTTTCCCTTTATAAATAACTCCTGCCATTTCAAGCTTGTTAATTATAGGCTGTAGTGATTTTTCTTTAGCATATAGCTCATCTAAATTATTACTTTTGTAAGCATCGTATATTATTTGTGCTTGTTCTTCTGGCACTTCATCAAGAAAATAAATTTCATCTGAGCCTTTAGTAATGAATAGCTTTTTTTCTTCTATAATAATGTTCCAATTCAAGCTTTTTTGAAACTTCTTATCACTCATTGTCATCTACTCCTATCTTTCTCATTCATCCTAAAGGATGAGGAAATTTATTTGGAAAATCTATGTCTTTCACAGGAATATGTGCATATCTCCACGACACATCACTAGTTTTTCCACCCAAGAAAGGTGTGCTTTCATCTCCATGGATTAGTGAAAGCTCTGGCGATAAGACTCTGACGACCTTTAGCCCAGTCTCCTTCACATCTTTCGATGTTATATCACGATAAAAGATTCTAATCTTTTCTTTTTCTAACTTCTCTAGTAAGTCCTCTAAAACATTTTTAGGATTATAATCGGTTATTTTTATATTATCCTTCTTAACACTATGGTCATATGTAATACGTTTTTTAATGAGCGGAACCTTTTCCCATAGCTCAGGATACAGGGTATAATAAACAGCATGCTCATCAAAGCTTTTAAGGTCATCTGGGTTTTTAAGCTTTAAATTTGGATGATATACATCATAAAATCCCGCAAAGATACATCCCTGCATCCACTCTACATATGCCTTTTCAATAGCTTTTTCGTATGTTTCGCGACACGCAACTCCCATGGATATTCTTTTTTTATTCCTTTGCTTCAAATACCCACATATCATAATAACGGGGTAAGGATTCCAGTCTTGTGTAACATCAAAGCAATACACTTTGCCATTCCTAGATAACACTGGCTCTAGGTACTTAGCGGCAAGCTGGATTTCTCTCCCACCTAAGGAGTTTAGCCAATATGTTGCAAGTGCATCTCTTTCAAGCATTTCTTCAGTTGCAAGAAGCAACGCCTGATATTCGTCAAAGTGTGCTGCCACTCCAGTTGACGTTGAAGGCAGCAAAGCAGGATTCACTTTAGTACCTAACCCTATAAGCTCTTGTGGTACCCAAACCTTTTCATTATCATAAAGTGAATATACTTCTCCAAAGAATGCATCGTTCAGATCAACTTTTTTCCAGATAAAATTCGGATTATTATATTGCTCTTCAGAAAATAGCGAGAATTCACCATGCAATATTACCTTTTCATCTCCTATTTCTGACAGCTTCTTTACTGGAAAATCTGTTACTGCCGAGGAATACCTTTCTAAAGACTCTGCGATAGCCCCCATTATTGCATAATTTTTATCCCGGTTGATACTACCACTAGCCGATTGCCATGGCTCTACTGCATCATTAGGTACAGATATGTTAAAAATACCTTCTATATCTGAAAACGTATTTTCTACTTCTTGAAAAGGCAATGTAATCCCACACCTAAATCCTGCGGATTTTTCTAAAATATACTGATTTATACTTTTATATAATTTCATGTAAACCTCCGTTCAAGTTATATTTAATGAAATGTTAATGCGGCCCAAGCAAATGCCTCAATTATAATAAAAATTAAATACAATATTGGTGTAATTATCACTAACTGTGTCATTCTTTTTTTAATACTTTTATATCTATTAACTAAGTTATTTAGATACATTAAATATATTATCGTTCCAGGCAAAAATATTAACGGTAAAAATAATTCATTATCTACGCCTAATGGTAACATACGAAGCATTATTACTTGAATCATTATAACTATAACAACTGGTATAAAAAAGAAACCTAAAATCCCAAACTTCACTTTTTCTTTTTTTACCTCATCCTCATTTATTTCTGATATGTACTCAGTAGCTTTTACAAAATTTCGTGTTGTTATTGCAGTAAATGCTACTGTAGAAACAATACAACAACAGCAGCAGCTACAACAGCCACCACATGTCGGGGTTGCCACGCTGGTTCTTACTTTTTCATTATCAAATTGAGACACTAGCCTAATCATAAAATGCACTCTCCTTTGTTATGTATAATTAATGTTTAATATATAAATTATAACATTATCTCCTTTATTTTGCAATAACTTTTTTGTTTTAAATTATATCACACCTTCCCAGAACTCATCATTGATATAAGTATCCACACCCCAAGTAATCCAGCTGTTACATATCCTATAAGCCCAATTACCGATATTTCAAATACTTTAGGTCCTATTCCTGCACTTATTATAACTGATGAGGCAAGTATTAGCGAAGCCGCTATGATGGCGAATACTAGTCTATTTATCATCTTGCCTATTTCACGAATACTTTTTTCTAGCTTAGAGTGGTTTAGCTCTAAACTAAGCCTTCCGTCTATCGTTTTATTCATTAGTTCAAGAAATTTGTTTGGTATTCTTACTCCATTTTTTGCAAGAATATATATGTTCTCTGCCTGTTCTATTAAGTCCTTCTTAAGGTCTATTGATTTTAAAATATTTTTCCTAAAATACGGATATATTACTTCTATTATACTCATTTTAGGAGCCAATTCTTCTATAATACCTTCTATTGTCATAAGCCCCTTTGCCAGTAATACGATATCCTTAGGAAGTTTAAGTCCGTTTTCAGTGCACGTCCTAAAAACCTGATTTATCAAGCTTGAAAGCTTTATGTTTTCCAGATTTTCGTCTGCATAATTATTATACATATCTTCTATATCATCATAGATTTTTTGTCTGTCTATCTCCTTCTTTGGTGCTGTTAGCTGAATTATAATCCTCGTGAGAGTCTGTATATCCCCAGAAATTACAGCAGTTAACATTTTACTTAGCTTGCTTTTTAGTTTATTTGATAGTACTCCTACAAGTCCAAAATCTATATATATTATTTTATTATCATTTATTAGAATATTGCCCGGATGCGGGTCAGCATGAAAAAAGCCATCCTCCACAATCTGCTTAATATAATTTATCATCAAGTTTTTTCCTATTTCAGTAGTTGAACAAACTCCCTCTAATAGTTCTTTTTGTCCCACGCTTATTCCTTCTGCATAATCCATTATTATTAAGTCGTTTGTTGTATATTCTTCATATACCTTTATACAGCTTAGCTTTGTGTCATCCTTGTTATATTCATAGAATTTCTTTATATTATTTTGCTCGCTATAAAAGTCTAATTCTATTTTTAGTGCTTTTTCTATTTCGCCTATTAAATCTACTGGATTTAATACTGTATTTTTCATGGCTAATCTAGTTATTAGTGCCACATCTTTAAGCAGCTTTAAATCATTTTCTATTATCTCTTTTATATGTAGTCTCTTCACCTTTACTACTACCTTTTCTCCTGTCTTTAGCCTTGCAGCGTGCACTTGAGCAATTGACCCGGATGCTATTGGTGTTTCTTCTATTACTTCAAAAACATTTTCTACATCACCCTTTATATTATCCATTATAATCTTCTTAATAATGCTCGGCTCTTCTGGTTTTACATTGTCCTGTAATATTTTAAGCTCCGTAATATATGCTTCATCTAATATATCTAGCCTTGTCGATAATATTTGTCCGATTTTAATAAATGTAGGTCCTAGCTCTTCAAGCATAAACCTAACCTTAACCGGATCAATAGACCTATTTCTCACTATTACCCCAATAATTTGCTTTATCCTAGCTCTTCTACTCATATACATCACCTTCTAGTGTTTTTTAATACTTTTATATTATTTACATAAATCAAAAAACTAGACCTTTAATTCGAGAATTAAATTTTATATTATGGTTAAAATAGTTATAGGAGTGGATGTTATGGATATTAGAGAGTACTTAAGTCCTGAGCGAGTCTCTACGAGAATACTACTACAAGCCAAAAGTTTAGCAAAGGGAAATGATGAATACGCTGAATGTATGAAACATTCCGTTATTTTAGGATTTGAAGAAGCAAGAAAAGAATTAGGTGGAAAGCTACCTGATATATCGAAGCAAACATATAAGATTACGATTAAGAAATTTGATGAATGGATACGACAAAAAAATAATTCCTAGGAATTATTTTTTTGTCTAGTTTTCAAATCTTTGACTTCAAGGAAAATTCGAAAAAACAAATAACTTTGCTGTAACTATTCAAACTTCATAAACCGCTACAAGCACTTACTTGAAAAATAAAGTTTTTTGTTGTAAAAGCAATAATTATAGTGTATAATCAAAATACCTCCAGCTAAGAAAGGAGGTGTGCGTGGTGGACATTACCATAATTGGTGAAGTGATTCTTTTGGTAACAGTATTAGAAGTAATACGAACTATCAGAAAATGAACTCAAAAAAAAGACAGTAGCAGCAACTACTGTCTTTTGTGCATGAATGAATCTTTACCATAAGATACTAATATTATATCATGACATGTCAAGCATGTCAATAGTAGTATATTATCTTTATGTGAAATATATACATGACTAAGTAAAAAGCTAGGTTGTCAAACCTAACTCCACTTTCTAAACTATCACCTCAAAAATCCTCCTACCGTCTACTTCTATCCACTCAATCTTATATTCCTTTTTCTCTTTCCTAAAATCAAATACTACCATATAACCAGTATCTTCTTTTTGTATCTTCATATAGTTTAGCAGTTGCTCTACTCCACGTTCCTCGTATTTATCCCCATGCCAGATTTTCAGTTCTATTATGTACTTTTCTATTCCGTATTTTACTACTATATCCATCTTTTTACTATCTCGCATTTCAGGTTCTATGAAGTAGTCTCCTATTCCGTTTATTATTGGTTTTATAAATGCTAGAAATATTAGTCGCCCATTCTTTTCTAAAAAATTATCATCATTTTTTCTGTATTCCTGCCTCATTAGCTCTTGAAATTTTTCTATTACTAGTTCCATGTCTAATATCCCGTTGTTTACAAATTTATTTCGTTCTGCATATCTTGATTCTATTCCTTAGCTTGTTTCCCTTTTTGATATCATGTAGTTATATATTATTTTTTCGAATATTATATTGTGTATCTTTACTTTTTCGTTTGCACTCTCTTTTATTATTCCATACATCATTGCCCTACTCTGGATTGGATTGTGAATATTGAAAACTATACGTCTACCCGCTACTATAATATTATATATGACATTGTATAATTCTTCATCATTTTCCAAATTTTTTATTAAGCTTTCAAATAGTGTGCTATTTTCCTTCAATATTATTTTAACTGCCTGTTCTATTCCTTGAATACTCCATCTCTCACTCTCAACAGGTAGTTTTTCATCTATTACCTTACATACTTTACTCACCAAAAACGGATACCCACTTGTGTATTTGTATATTTCCTCCGATAGTTTTTCTATTTTCATATCTACTTTATTTTCTTTTTTGTATTCCTCTAGCATAGTAGCTATTTCTTTCGGGTTAAATGCCATGTCTACTTCAAAATCAGCCGCTATGTTCCATGGGCTGTTATATCTATCTGATGCTATTTCTTTTGCTTCGTCTTCTGTTATTACTTTTATTCCCTATCATTGATATCGTCGTAGTTTTCCCGAACTGTCTGCTTCGATTTATTGTGAAATACGCTCCATCTTCTATCATCATTTCTATCTTTTTTATTTTATCAGTTGTATCTACCATATAATGTTTTTCTTTTATACAAACCCCTGCTATATTAAATTTCTTCATAAAATCCTCACCCTCTCTTTTTTATTCTGTATATTAGTATACATTATCACAACAAAAACTTCAAGCATTATTTTTATAAAAGGGTGTAAAAATTAATATGAGGTTAGATAACATTTATTGTTTCGCTAAAACTGACCTCATTCATTATTATTTATTAATCACCTATACTATCTAAGCACTTTTTCCATCTGTACCATTTCTTGCCTGTCTTCTTATTATGAAGAATCCCATAACAGCTGTAATAAAAGCACTTAATACATTTACCATCAAATCTTCCATTGTATCTGATATAGCCATATGTCCAACAAGTAATGTGCCATCCTTTAGTGCATATTTTTGCAAATTCATTGATAATAAGCCATCAAATATATATTCATATATTTCCCACGCTACACCTAGAGATATTGCAAAGAAAAAAGCAAATAGTGCAACAAGCATAGGACTTAAACGAATATTTACATGTTCTGTTTTATTAAGAATATTAACGATCATAAAACCTATTATTCCTAGCATTGCACCACCAAATACATGCACCGCTGTGTCCCAATGAGGAATGATATAGTAAAGCCTTTTTACCTCTCCTAGATATATTGCACAATACAAAAACATGAAAAAAAACAAGTACATATAGTTAGGTATACTAATAAAACGTTTTTTTGTAATTATCGATGGAAGTATCATAATAATAGCACCTAATATACTTAAAACAAGTGCTAATACATACTCATTCTTCATATACTCAATCCCAATTCCCATTGTTCCTGTCAGAGAAACAATAACTTTAAAAATCAAATATATAATACATAATATAAACGTAATAAATAGTATTCTACCTATAATTCCTTTCCAGTTATAATTTCTTTTTTGATTAATGGTTTTCATTTATATTCTCCCACTTTTTAAATTTTCTTTTTTTATTTCTATCTCTTTAGTATTAGATTTTACGCTTATATTATACTATAACATCTTTCATTAAACAGATAACCACTATAAATTGTATCGATGTTATTTATATTAATTCTCTCTCTATTTTAAACCTAAATTTTTCTAAAGGTTTTATTTTATTATTTTTATGTCCTTGCACTTTGAAGCGTTTTTTTCATATTATAAAAATATATTATAAAAA
>Ga0154526_1010_pt2 | contig 16394 bp, 19 predicted proteins | sample RifGroE2_FD_105669 | JGI IMG/M metagenome (GOLD analysis project Ga0154526, IMG submission 105669) | Clostridiales bacterium GWE2_32_10
TTATTATTGATTCATTGATTGGTGAACAAGAAATCGTAATAAAATCACTGGGCAAATACCTGAATTCTATAAAAATGATAGCTGGAGCAACAATACTCGGAAATGGTGAAGTAGCATTGATACTTGATATAAACACATTGGTATGAGGGGAGGGTGTATTTTATGAAAAACGAAAAGAATTTGAATTCTAACGATATTAAGCAGTATATAATATTTGATCTAGAAGAGGAAGAATATGCAATAAGTATAGAAGAGATTGAGTCAATAAATAGAATACAAAGTATCACGAGGGTTCCTAAATCGCCGTATTACATCAATGGTGTAATAAATGTTAGAGGGGATATAATACCTGTCATGAGTCTAAGGAAAAAGCTTGATTTTTATGAAGATGTTTTTACAAACAGTACTAGAATAATTATTATAAAGAAGCAAGATGCAAGTATAGCTATAATTGTGGATAAAGTGAAAGAGGTTATTGGACTTGATTCTAAGAATATAGAATCATTTCAGGAAACAAACTCAAAAATGGGTGCAGATTTCATAAAGGGTGTAGGCAAGATTAATAATAGAATAGTTACAATAATAAATATAGGAAAGCTAATTGAAAACATCGAAGACGAACTTTGTAATGTTATGAGGTGAAAATATGCACAGTAAATTGAACGAAGTGCATTTCGATGTGCTTAAAGAAATAGGTAATATTGGAGCAGGAAATGCAACTACTGCATTATCAAAGATGCTTAATAAAACTATACTAATGGCGGTACCTGAGGTAAAAATAGTGGAACTTAAAAATGTGTCAGCTATATTAGGTGGAGAAGAAACCATAGTTGCTGGCGTTTTAGTTAGAATTTCAGGGGATATTGAAGGCATTATGATGTATATTTTAGAGTATAAAACTATTCTTAGAATTTTGAATACTTTATTGCATACTAATACGACATGTATTGACAAGCTGAGTGAAATGGACATATCGACGTTAAAGGAGATAGGAAGCATATTAACAGGCTCGTATCTTACAGCACTATCAAAACTTACTAATTTAAACATGCTACAGTCAGTGCCAATGCTTGCATTTGACATGGCTGGTGCTGTTTTAAGCGTTCCGGCAATACAATTTGGTAAAACAGGTGATAGTGTTTTATTTATAAAAACAAGTTTTAATCATGGCGATGATGAGGTGGGGGGTTATTACATATTAATACCAGAAATAAATTCATTTGAAAAAATAATGAAATCGCTAGGGGTAATGTAATATGATCAATGTAGATAATATCGAGATAGTGAAAGTGGGTATGGGAGATCTTAATATTGTAACAAATCCTGGAATGATAACTACTTTGGGACTAGGGTCATGTGTTGCAATAGTACTTTATGATAATACAACAAAAATAGCTGGTATGGCACATGTTATGTTACCGAATAGTAAAATGATAGCAAATAATAGTAATAGGGCAAAATTTATGGATACTGCTATAATCGATTTGATTAGTATTATGGAAGGAGCAGGTGTAAAAAAGCGAAATTTAGTAGCAAAAATTGCTGGTGGTGCACAAATGTTTGATTTTGATAGTAATGATGATATATTTAGTGTAGGACGAAAAAATATTCAGGCAAGTAGAGATGTACTACATGAATTAAATATTCCTATAATAGCTGAAGATACAGGCAAAAACTACGGACGAACAGTTGAATTTTATACACAAGATGGTTCGTTTAAAATAAAAAGCATAGGAAAAGAAGAAAAAATAATTTGATTTTGGGGGTGGTACTTTGAGTTCTATTATTAAAGATAGTGAAGAGCTTGAAAAACTTTGGAGGGAATATGCAAAAAATAATGATCAAGAACTTAAGGATAAGATAATAGTAGGGTACGCTCCTTTGGTTAAATATATTGCAGGAAGGGTAAATATGTATTTGTGTAATAACGTTGAATTTGAGGAGTTAGTTAGTTATGGGGTATTTGGATTGATTGATGCAACTAATAAGTTTCAACTGACTAGAAATGTAAAGTTTGAGACATACGCATCTTTAAGAATACGAGGAGCAATATTGGATAGCGTTAGAAAGATGGATTGGATACCTAGATCCTTAAGGCATAAGCAAAAAAAGATAGATCAAGTAATGAGTGAACTTGAAGCAGAATTAGGTAGAGAAGCTACTGATGAAGAATTAGCAGAAAAGCTAGGGATAACTATAGATGAAGTTCAAGGTGTATTAGCAGAGACAAATATATCAGCAATGGTTTCTTTAGATGAATATACAGAACAAAATTATGAATCAAATATAGATGGCTTTGTTACCAGAAAGGCAGAAGAACCGGAATATAGGCTAGAACAAAAAGAAATGAAGGATATTCTAAGGTCAGCATTAAGTTCACTTTCAGAAAGAGAACAAAAAATTATATACTTATATTATTTTGAGGAAATGACGTTAAAAGAAATAAGTAAAACATTAGATATTTCAGAATCAAGAATATCACAGATACATTCGAAGGCTATAGTACGACTAAGAGGTAAATTGGGTCAATATAATTACCTTATCTAACTGACAAATAAAAGAAGGGAGTATTTCTATGGATGAGACGGGAAATCAGCAACAAGAAAGGAAAAATGAAACATTAACAGTGAAATTATCACCTGATAAAATGAGTGCATTTGTTGTATTTCACGCGGCTGAAAATGGTGGTAATAACCTAACAAAAGATGAAATAGACAAATACATTCATAATGAAGGCATAAAACAAGTAATGAATCAAGAAACTTTAGAAAGTATATATAAGAATAGAGCATATGAAACTTTATATAATATTGCTAAAGGAAAAGAACCTATAAAAGGTGAGGATGGTAAGATAATATATAATTTTCAAACTCAAAAAAAGGTAAAACCTAAAGAAAGGGAAGATGGTACTGTTGATTTTTATGATTTAAATCTTGTTGAGAATGTTCACTATGGAGATGTTCTGGCTGTTATTATTCCCCCGTCTGATGGTTACGATGGCTATAATGTTCTTGGAGAAATTGTACCATCTACAAAAGGGATTCGGCCTAATATTAAAAAGGGAAGAAACGTTGAAATAAGCGAAGACGGATCAAAGCTTTTTGCAACAAAAGATGGGCAAGTTGGTGTGATAGATGGAAAAATTGTTGTAAATGAGGTATATGAAGTAGAGTCTGATGTTAACACAGGTACAGGTAATATAAATTTTGTGGGTAGTGTTATTATTCGTGGTAATGTGCTTACTGATTTTAAGGTATACGCAGCTGGTAATATAGATGTGTATGGAGTTGTAGAAGGTGCAAGGATAGAGGCTAAAGGGACGATAAACTTGCACAGAGGAGTACTTGGAAATGGAAAAGCTAATATAAAAGCTGGGGGAGATCTCATATCAAAATATATAGAAAATTGCAATGTTTCGGTGGATGGAAATATATTGAGTGAAGCAATAATGCATTCAAATGTTAGATGTAGCAAACACGTAGAAGTTCAAGGTAAGAATGGACTGATTTTAGGTGGAGTTGTTACGGCTGGAAAGCTTATAAAAGCTAAAGTGGTAGGTTCGGAATTAGGGATGCATACTGAACTAAAGGTTGGTGTAGATCCAAATTTAGTTGAATTATATAAAAAAAATAAAGAAGAGATTCAAAAATTGAAAATTGAAAAAGCAAAATCATATCAGATACAAGAACTTCTATGTGCTAAAAATAGAAAAAATATGCTTGATTATGAAAAGAAGGAGTTATTAGAAAAGATAATTAAAACTAATAATTCATTAGCAACAAGATTAGAGGAATTAGAAGAATCACAGGATTTGCTTATGCAAAAAATTAATGAGATTGATAACGGAGAAATAAAAGTAGAACAAAAGATATGCCCAAATGTTGATATATATATATCTAGTGCATACATGAAGACAACAGAAGATATAGTTAGATGTAAACTAAGAAAAGAAGGAGCAGACATAAAAATATCTGCTTATTAATGGAGATGATTTTATATGAGTATAAGACCTATAGATATGCAAGCAGTAGCAGCAACAAATAGTGAATACAGCAAAGTACAGCAAAATACTAATGCACACCAAGAAGTGTTGCAGCACGCAATATCACAAAACATGAAGAAGACTGATGAAGTCCGCCAAAGCAAAGTCCAGAAATCAGAAAAATCAGAGTATAAAAGAATCAATGAAGATGATAGTAATAAAGAGGATAATGAAAAGAAAAAGAAAAAATACAAAAAATATACAAAAAATAGAAAGATAGAAGAGGATGAGGAAATAGAAGATAGTGACAATGCTGAAGGGCATATTGACTTGAAGATATAACAAGCAAGAGATATTTGTACTTTGTTATCTGTATACGGAGGTGTTTGGATGCTTTTTTTGATAATTAGCATATCGTTATTTTTCATTGGTTTGATAATATTTATATTTGGATATATAGGTAAACATGAGTTGATTAAAGAGGGATATATTGAAACGTCCAACTTATCTAAGTTTACAAAAGAAAAGGAAGAAATAAGTCTGAAGATTGACGAAGCTGATAAGGTTTTAAGGGAGTTGAATAAGTTCTCTACGTATATTTCAAAAGAGCTTGAGTCAAAGCATAAGGAACTTTTGTTTTTGTATCAATTAATAGATGAAAAACAAGAATCTTTAAAGAAAAGTGAAATTAAAAGTGAAAATAATGTGTCCAAGCAAGAAAAGAAGAGTATAGTGGAGGAGTTAAAGCCAGTAGAAATAACTACAACTACACAACATGATAACATATTAAAGACCTGTCAAACAATACAAGAAAAGGTTCAATTTTTATATAAAACAGGAAAATCAATAGATGAAATAGCTAGAACATTAAACAAAGGTAAGAATGAAATAAGACTTATGATTGATATGGGCAAAAAGGAGTGATAAGATTTGAGAACTGTTAGAGTTGGATTTATGATGGGACTTGGTATTGGGCTTATGCTTGTTTCGGCGATCATATTTACTGCACAGATGTATGATCTAAATGAAATTACCCTAGAAAGTAAGACAAATAAAGTGGTAGAAAAGGTTTCACCGCAAAATGATACAGATGCACGAACTAAAAAAATCCCAGATACCGTTTCTAAAGATGTGTCAGAAACAAATGGAACAGATCAAACAGATGGAGTAGATGAAACAAAAGAAGAAATTATATCTATAAAGATATCGAAAGGTAATGACTTATATGATGTATCACAAATACTATATGATAATAAACTGATAGAAAGTAAATATGAGTTTCAAGATTATGTACAAAAGCGATATAGAGGCAAAAAACTAAATATAAAGACAGGAGTATTTAATATATCAAATAAGAGTGGATTTGAGGAGATTACGAAGACTATAACACAGTAAAATAATATTTTTACCTGAGTTATAGTCTTTTATTTAAATTATGCTTGCAAATATAAGAAAGATATAGTAAAATTATAAAGAAACGAACCCCCCTCTCTAAAAACAGAGAGGGGGAGAGGGTGAGTTGACTGGAGGGGATTTTATGTATAAAAGAATTCTTATTAAATTAAGTGGAGAGGCTTTAGTGGGTGATAAAAGATTTGGTTTTGATGAAAGACCAGCAACGTTGGTTGCAGAGGAAATTAGGGAAATAGTAAGTAAAGGAATAGAAGTGGCATTAGTTGTTGGGGCGGGTAATATATGGCGTGGTAGAGATAATAGAAATATGGATATGACCAAATCACACCATATAGGTATACTTTCCACGGTAATTAATGCTATTTATATGGGAGATATCTTGCGTATGAATGGTGTGGAAACGATAGTTCAAACGCCATTTGTAGTTGGGTCAATGACAGAACAATTTGTAAAAGAAAAAGCTATTGATTACATGAAAAAAGGTAAAGTAGTAATTTTTGCAGGTGGAACAGGACATCCATTTTTCTCTACTGATACTGGAGCTGCACTTAGGGCGATAGAGATTGAGGCTGATATTTTGCTATTAGCAAAAAGCATAGATGCTGTATACGACGCTGATCCTAAGCAAAACATAGGTGCAAAAAAATATGATGAAATAACATGTCAAGACATTATAAAAAAGGGGCTAAGAGTAGTAGACCTTACAGCAACAAGTCTATGTTTAGAAAACGGGATGAATATGAGACTTTTTGCGTTAAGTGAGGAACGTAGTATACTCAAAATTTTAAACGGTGAAAGACTAGGAACAATAATAATGGCAGAATAAATGTAAAATTTTAATTAAAGTACTTGAAAAAATATATAAAATAGGGTAATATAATAATTAAAAGTAAATTTTAAAATTGGAGGGATATATTATATGAGTTATGATTTAGGACAGTTAGATAGTAAGATGAATGGGATATTAGAAATGCTAGAAAGGGATTTGACTACGGTAAGGGCAGGTAGGGCTAATCCGCATATATTGGACAAGGTTAGGGTTGATTATTATGGTGTGCCTACACCTATTGGGCAGGTTGCAAATGTGGTGGTACCAGAGGCAAAATCACTTGAGATAAAGCCATGGGATGGTAGTTTGTTAAAGGAAATAGAAAAGGCTATAATTGCTTCACCAGATATTGATTTAAACCCAACAAATGATGGTAAGATTATAAGACTTAAATTTCCAGAGCTTACAGAGGCAAGAAGGAAGGAATTAGTCAAGGATATAAAGAAACGTGCAGAAAACTCAAAGGTTGCGATAAGAAATGCTAGACGAGATGAACTAGAGGCCGCAAAGAAGAGACAAAAGGATAATAAAATAACAGAAGATGAATTAAAGACAGTAGAAAAGGATGTTCAAGATTTAACAGATAAATACATTAAAAAGATAGATGAAATAATAAATTCAAAAGAAAAAGAAATAATGACAGTGTAGATAAGGATGTGAATGTGATTTATGAACATTGATATAAATAATTTGCCAGAGCACGTAGCAATCATAATGGATGGAAATAGAAGATGGGCTAAGGTAAAAGGTGTTTCTAAAGCAAAAGGACATAGAGAAGGTGCAAAGGCTTTAAAGCAATTGGTCAAAGACGCTAGCGTTTTAGGATTGAAATATTTAACGGTGTATGCATTTTCAACTGAAAATTGGAAAAGGGAAAAAGATGAAGTAAATGAGATCATGAATCTGCTTAGAGAGTTTTTAAATGAATGTGAAAAAGACTATGCGAATGAAGATTATGTGGTTGACTTTATCGGAGATTCAAAGATGCTTGCAAAAGATATACAGGACAAAATGGATAGGGTAAGAGAAAAAACAAGGAATAAAAACGGGATGCATTTGTACATAGCTATAAATTATGGCGGCAGGGATGAAATAATAAGGGCTATAAAAAAGCTTGTAGCTAGCGGGACTAAAGACATTACGGAACAAATATTTGCTAAATTTTTAGATATAACTGGAGTACCAGACCCAGAGCTTATTATAAGAACAAGTGGGGAAAAACGAATTAGCAATTTTTTATCTTGGCAGTCAGCATATAGTGAATTTTACTTTACAGATACATATTGGCCGGACTTTACTATAGAGGATTTAAAAGAAGCAATAGCTGATTTCCAAAATAGAAATAGAAGATTTGGGGGCATTTGATGTGTTAATGAGAATACTAAGTAGTGCGATAGGGTTAATTATATTATTTGCAATACTTTTAACCGATAAGCCTATACTTTATTTTGCGACTGCTGTCGTGGGTGTTATGGGGTTAAAAGAATTTTATGATGCGATGAAGCAAAAAAGCAATCCACTTAGTAAAACGGGACTTATTTTTGGTGCAGTTTACATATTATTAATAGAAAAATTTAATTTATACGAAGGCAACTTTGTTATACTACTCCTAATTATGTTTTTAGCGGTATTTATTGTTATAATAATAAACCACAAAGAGCATAATATAACCGATGCATCTATCACTATTACAGGTTTTTTTTATGTTTGCGTGCTACTTTCTTATGTGCCGCTAGTTAGAAATTTGCCCGATGGACAATTTTATGTATGGCTTATTTTTATAGTTGCATGGGGAAGTGATACAGGTGCATATTTAGTAGGACTTACACTTGGAAAAGCAAAGCTATGTCCTGATATAAGCCCAAAAAAAACAATTGCAGGTGCAGTGGGTGGATTATTATTTAGTATAATTTTTGTTTTAATATATATGTCTATATTAATAAAATATTATGATATGAATATAAATAATCATATAGGTATGGCATTATTAATTGGGACTTTAGGAAGTATTATATCACAAATAGGTGATTTGGCAGCCTCTGTTATAAAAAGGTACACAGAGATAAAGGATTTTGGAGAAATAATGCCAGGGCATGGAGGAATACTAGACAGATTTGATAGTATATTATTCGTAGCACCGTTTATTTATTATATAACCACACTAATCATCCTATAAAAATCCCCTCTCCCTTCTCAGGGAGAGGGCCAGGGTGAGGGTGAAAAGGTAATAAACGTAAAAAAGAAAAGGGGGAAATTTAAATGATTTCAATAATAGTAGCAATAATAGTTTTTTCTATTCTTGTACTTGTTCATGAATTTGGACATTTTATAGTTGCAAGGATGAATGGTGTCACAGTAAATGAATTTGCCATAGGTATGGGACCAAAGCTTGTTTCAAAAAAATATGGAGATACATTATATTCACTAAGAATATTACCACTTGGGGGCTTTTGTAACATGTTAGGAGAAGAAGAAAGCTCAAAGGACAACAATGCTTTCTGTAACAAAAGTGTTTGGCAAAGAATGGCTATAGTTTTTGCGGGGGCATTTATGAATTTTATTTATGCACTTATTGCTATAATGATAGCTGTTAGCCTTATGGATAAGGTTACGTTACCGGTAGTAGATACTGTAATACCTAATTCACCAGCTTCTGCTGCTGGACTTATGAAAGGTGATAAGGTATTATATATCAATGGAACTAAGGTAGGAATGATGGATGATATATTATTTGAAATGGTGGTACTTAACACACCAGAAAAAAATGTTGAAATAATAGTAGAGAGAAATGGTGAAAGAAAAAAAATAAATTCATCATTTAATGCAGGCATAATGATAGCCGCAATACCTACAGACCTAGAAGGAAAAACAAATCTAAAAGTTGGGGATCACGTAATAAATATTAACGGAAAAGATGCTTACTATATTAAAGATATAGAAAAAGAGTTAATGGGTAAAGAAAAAGTAAATGTGCAAGTTCTAAGGGATAATAAAGTAGAAACATTTAAAGATGAAAATACAAAGACACTAATTATAAATCAAAATAGAATAAAAAGACAGCTTGGTTTCCTACCACTCGAAAAAAGTCTGAATTTTGTAGAATACATTGATTATAGCGTTAAAAGATTTGAATTTTTCGTTAGGAATACATGGGTTAGCTTAGGAAAGGTAGTAACAGGACAAGTAAGCACCAAGCTTGTATCGGGACCGATTGGTATAGTTAAATACATAGGTGATACCTATGATAAAAGTGTAGAGGCAAGTCCAGACTTTATGGATAAGGTAAGAAACGTTGCAGTTAATCTACTTATGTTTTCGGCACTACTCAGTGCAAATCTAGGCGTTATAAACTTATTACCTTTGCCAGCACTAGATGGAGGGCGACTAGTATTTATGTTCGTTGAACTTATACGTGGAAAGCCAGTGAACGTTGAAAAGGAAAACTGGGTGCATGTATTAGGCTTTGCAATGCTTATGGTACTTATGGTTCTGGTGTTTTACAATGATATAATGAAGCTGGTGAAAGGGATAGTTTAACCAACCTTCTACCTCCCCTCTCTATGAAGCAGAGAGGGGAGGACTTTTACTAACAAGAAAAGTAATACTAATAAACAGTTTAAGAAAAGATTTCTACTTTGAACAAAATTGGGGGTGAGTTATGAAGATAGCAGGATATAATTTAGGATGCAAGGTTAATAAATACGAGCTTGATGCTGTGCTTGAGCAGTTTGAGGAAAATGGGTATGAGGTAGTCGGCTTTAGTGAAGCTGCGGATGTGTATATTATAAATACATGTGCGGTTACTCAGCTTGCGGAAAAAAAATCTAGGCAAATGATACATAGAGCCAAAGCTCAAAACCCAAATGCTATATTTGTTGCTTCAGGGTGTTACGCACAAAAAGAGGGAGCGAGTATTGCTGATGTTGATATAATAGTGGGAACAAGTAACAAAGGAACGATATTTAATAATGTAGAGAAGTACATAAAAAATAGAGAAAAAATAGTTAAGATAGAGGATATAAAAGAAGTGAAAAGTTATGATAGTATGAAAATATCTAGTACTCAAGAAAGGACACGTGCATATGTTAAAATACAAGACGGTTGTAAAAATTATTGCTCGTATTGTATAATCCCGTATCTTAGAGGCAGAGTGCGTAGCAGAAATATAAATGAGGTGTTAGATGAAATAAAAGTTTTAGCCAATAAAGGATATAAAGAAATAGTACTTGCAGGGATAGAGGTTGCTTCATATGGAGAAGATTTAGGAGACATACGGCTTATAAATGTACTAGAAGCAGCAAACAAGATAGACGGGTTAGAGAGAATAAGGCTAAGTTCGATGTATCCAACAGTAGTGAATGATGATTTTGTAGGCAGAATAAAAAAGCTAAAAAACGTATGTAATCATCTGCATCTATCTTTGCAAAGTGGGTGTGATTCTACACTAAAAAGAATGAATAGACGATATACTACAGAAAACTTTAGGAAAACTATGAAAATTTTAAAACAAAATATACCTGATATAGCAGTAACAACCGATATTATAGTAGGCTTCCCAGGCGAGACAGATCAAGAATTTGAAGCTACATACAGCTTTGTGCAAGAAATGGGGTTTAATAAAATACACGTATTCAAGTATTCCAAAAGAACCGGCACAAAAGCAGAAAATTTAGAAAGTCAAGTAGATGAACAAATTAAAAATGAACGTAGCTATAATCTTATAAAGTTAGGTAAGGAAATGGAGAAAAGATATTTAGAACAATACATAGGACGAGATCTGGATGTGTTGTTTGAGGGAAGAATAAAAGGGAAAGAAGATACTTATGTGGGGCATAGTATGAACTATTTGAAGGTTGTAGTGGAGTCTGATGTTGAGTTGACAAATGAGATAGGGCTGGTTAGGATAGAAAGTGTGAATAGTGGTATTTGTGTAGGGAAGGATTATGGTGAACGAATGATAGGGGGGCGTTAAGCATGAAACGAGTGATGGGACTAGATTATGGTGAGAAGACAATAGGGGTTGCGGTAAGTGATTTGCTGATGTTTACTGCACAGGGAGTGGAGATAATACGAAGAGATAATCCAGTGGATTTGAGTAAAAGTATGGTGAGGCTTAAAGAGTTAATAGAAATGTATGAAGTGGACAAAATAGTATTAGGGTTTCCTAAAAACATGAACAATACTGTAGGTGAACGTGGTGAAAAAACCCAGAAATTCAAAGAAAAGTTAGAAAAAGATCTAGGGCTTGATGTGATTTTAATCGACGAACGACTAACAACAATGCAAGCTGAGAAGATGCTAATACAAGCCGACGTAAGTAGGCAAAAAAGAAAAAAGGTAATAGACAAAATGGCAGCTGTACTCATTTTGCAAGCATACCTTGATCAAAGTACAAATAATAAATAACAAAGTACAAATAACAAAGAATACAAATTATATTTTGAACTTTGTACTTTGAACTTTGTACTTTGAACTTTGTACTTTGTACTTTACATCTCACCAATCGGGTCTTGTTTTTATGTTGAAGCTGTAGTTATTTTGGTAATTATTATCCCAATTACCATTAGCATCATAGAAAGAAAAATTTAAACATTGTTTATCTTTTACAGATACGATAGCCTCAAAGTCGTTATTTGCATTTCGATACATTTGTATGTTAGAAACATCTGACCAGTTTTTTGTATTATCAGTGTAGCCGAGATGGGCGTATATATTGTTGTCTCCAGTTTGTGTTAAATATCCAGTATAATTAATTTTTAACTTATCACCTGCTACTGGTGTTTTAGGTGTTAATATTATAGCATTTTGATTTATATCCATTATATTCGACCTCCTAGTAAATATTATGAACTATGGTTTTTGAATTTATGCAATAAAGTTAGCAATAATTTGAGATTAGTAATTAATAGAACGGAGTTGATTTCATGCGTCAAATACTTCATATAGATATAAATTCATTTTTTGCTTCTTGTGAGCAGGTTGTAGATAAAAATATGAGAGGAAAACCGATTGCTGTCGTGAGTAGTATAGAAGGACGAAACGCTATACTACTTGCAGTTAGTTATGAGGCGAAGGCTTGTGGTATAAAAAGAACGATGAGTATAAGAGAGGCAAAAAATTTATGTCCTGGCTTGAATTTGAAAGTAGCAAACCATCAGTTATATCAAGAATTTTCAAAAAAGTTTGTAGATATTCTTTGTGAGTATGCACCAATAGTTGAAAATACATCTATTGATGAGGCATACTTAGATATGAGTGGAACTGAACGGTTATATGGGGATATAAAAGATTTTGCTAAAAAACTACAAGGAATAATATTAAATCAACTCTTACTTCCAACCTCAATAGGAATTTCAGATAATAAATTACTTGCAAAAATGGCATCTGATTATAAAAAGCCAATGGGGATAACAGAACTTTATGGGAAAAATATCAAAAAGCTTATGTGGGCGCTTTCTGTGGATAATCTAATCGGTGTTGGTGAAAAAACTTTAGAAATACTTAAAAGACTTGGGATATATACGATAGGGGAGTTAGCAGTATTTGATGAAACTCAACTTAAAATGTATTTCGGAGATAAAACAACACACATGCTCCACAACTTTGCAAATGGAATAGATAATTCACAAGTGCTACATTATGATATAGACAGTGCCAAAAGTGTAGGAAGTGAAATTACTTTTGAAAAGGATGTGATTCTAGAGGATATAATAAAAAAACAGCTATTAATAATAGCAGAAAAAGTAGCATCAAGGCTTAGAAAAATAAACAAGAGGGCAAGGACGGTTACTCTAAAAATAAAGTATAATAATTTTACTGTAGTAACTAGAAGTCATACACTAGACAAGACTTTTAATACGACAGATACTATATATAAAACAGCAGTAAATCTATATAAAGAGCATTGCATAAAAACCATACCAATAAGACTTATAGGAATACAATTATCAGGGATATGCGAAGCATGTGCTGAACAGCTATCGCTATTTTCTATACAGAGTGATATAAAAAATGAGAAGGTAGAAAAGACGATAGATGAGATAAGAAGGAAGTACGGGTATAATTCAATACGAAGGGGACGGTAGTATGTTTATTACTATCTTTGCGAGGTACGAAGCAATCTCTTTTTCCCTCACCCTAGACCTCTCCCTGAGGGAGAGGGGAATTCTACGTATATTTTACTCTTTTCTTAATTTGGCGTATATCGCGTCCATAAAATTCTAACGTTTTATAATTCCCTAGTACTCTTGATACTATTCTTGCTGAATATGTTTTTTGTAGGTTCTCTAATGTGAAATTAGTAGAGATAACAGTAGTCTTTTTATGTAATAGCCTAGTATTTATACAATTAAAAAATGAAGCATTAGATAATGTAGTATGGAATTCAGTTCCTAAGTCATCAATTATAAGCAAATCAGCCTTGAAGATTGAATCTAGGAAGTTAGTTCGCTCCTCAGTTTCATCATCCTTTTTATTAAATCTATCATCTTCTATAAGCTTAAATAACTCGAAGGCTGTTAAATATAATACTCCCTTACCAGCATCAAGCAAATCCTTTGCTATACAGTTGCAAAGGTATGTTTTTCCAGTTCCAGGACTACCATAAAACAAAAGATTGGTAAATTGTTTATCAAAATTATGTGCGAAGTCGTGGGCTATCTGGTATATTCTTTTTATATTTTCTTGTGGGGTAAGTTTTTGTGTAGGATATTTTTCATCAGAATAATATTCGAAATTAAAATTGTCGAAGTTTTCCTCACTTAAAATTTCTTTTATATTTGAGCTAGCATATGCAGCCAACATTAGTTCTTGTTCAAAACAGGTGCAAGGTTTATTATTTATAAATCCTGTATCGTTACATTTTTTACAAGAATATTTAATTTGTAAATAATCTTTTGGATATCCATTTTCTATTAAAAGCTGAACTTTCTCGGACTCAAGAGCATGAGTTTCTGTTTGGATTTTAGATAATAATTTATTTGTTGATGTTGGATCCTCTATTATAGCACGGGATAGTCTTAGCCCAGTATTAAATAGTAGACTATCAATTTGCTTTACTCTAGGTAAAATAGAATAAATTTCGTTTTTTTGCAAATCTAATGTATGTTCAGCATTAAATCTTTTTTTATCAAATTTCGCAATAATTTGCTTGTAAATGTTTTGTGGTACAGACATTAATGTTCACTCCTTCTAATTCTTATTACTAGATATTCGTTTTAGATCTTCGTCAATAAACTCTTGTTCTAGACGTTTTATTTCATCGAAATCCCAATCAGGTTGATCAAAATTAACAAACTTGGTATTCGGTTTAGACTCAGGAGCTGTCATCTTAGGTCCTCGAGTTAAATATTTTTCAGCCTCAGCTAACGTCTTAATATTTTTTTCGCATAATGAAACTGCTATTTTTTCAATGTATGCAAGCATAGAGTTTATACTTGCAATTCCTTTAGTATGAGAATATGTAACTAAAAAGTTATATATATCCAGTGGAAGTATAAGGTTATCAAACATACTTATAATTTGAGTTAAGTTTTTAGGTGAAAAACTAGACGCATATTTTGACTCTATAAAACCTATGAATTCTTTTATTTCGGTGTTATACTTTAATATATGACCTATTTCTTCAGGTGTATAATCATGCGTAATCGGGATTTTTTTACCTTCCTTATCATCATTTGTAAGTTTATTTGAAGAAGGAAGATTATCGGTTAGATTTATAAAATTTATACAATAGTTCGTTGTTTTAGTATTAGTTTCTAAAGTCATAAGTCCAACAGACTCCCAGTATTTCACAGCGTTTACAACGTCTGACTCAAGTAAAGATAGGTTGGCTGCTACACTTTTTAATGATGTCTGAGTATTTGTATAGAAAAATCTATACAAATAAATGTATATTTTTACATACGTTGCATTTGCTTTTGGCAAATATTTCTCGATAAATATGTTTGAAATAGGAGTTGAATTATTTATTTGTTTAGTTTTAAATGTTATTGTGCTCATAAAAAGACCTCCGAATAGTTCGATTCAAAGTGCAAAATTTAAAGTGCACAGTTATATTATAAATAATTATATCATAAATTCTTAAAAAATGATAGAAAAAAATAAAAAAAGATGATAAAATAGATTTAATATAAAAACTAAATTTTTCAGAAAGTTACTTGTAAACATTCTTTAAATATGTTAGAATGAAAATATAAAGTAATACTGTAAATAATATGAGGTGATAAAAAATGTTAAAAGAAAAACTAAAAAAAATTATTAACAAAGCAAAGAAAGGCTTTACATTACTAGAATTATTAATAGTATTAGTAATAATGGCAGCACTAGCAGTAATAGCAGTACCGATATTTATAAATAAAGCAGATGAGGCCAAGCAACTAGCCCAAAAAGCAACGATGTTAACCTTAGAAAACCAAGCACAAAGCTATATATGGGAAGTTGGAGTATTAGGAGCAACAGAGGATATCCTATCTGACATGATAGCAGCAGGGTACATAAAAGAAGTACCAGAAAACTTGTATAAAAATGTACCAAACAATAGTGACAAAACCTACGTAACATCAGTAGACAGCGAATGGAAAGCAACAGCGATCCTAACAGCAGGAACAGCAACAGATAATGGAGTAACATACAACAAGCCGGATTTAGTAGAAGGAATGGTACCAGTAAAATGGAACGGTACAAGCTGGACACTAGCAGATGTAGCCAATACAGCAAATGACTGGTACAAATACAATGGAGACTTGGACAATATAACAGATGCTAATAAAAATGATGGGGTGGTTACAGCAGTAAACACAAACGGGGAAAAATGGGCAAACGTAATGCTACGAGACGGATGTAACGGAAGTACAGCATTCAACGGAAGTATGATGGTATGGATCCCGAGATATACCTATAAAGTAGACAAAACAAACAAAAGAATATACATCAAATACACAGCAGGAGCAGCCGACGACACAAGCGGAGGCTACCTAAAACATCCAGCCTTCAAACTGGGCAGTCAGGAACTCACCGGAATATGGGTAGCTAAATTTGAAGCAAGTCCAAAAGAAGGAGTAGGTAACAGTGCCGCAACAGATGATGTACTAACAAAACACATACAAATAAAACCAGACGTAGCAAGCTGGAGATACATAAGAATAGGAAACATGTTCACAGTGTGCAGAA
>Ga0154526_1034_pt1 | contig 16298 bp, 15 predicted proteins | sample RifGroE2_FD_105669 | JGI IMG/M metagenome (GOLD analysis project Ga0154526, IMG submission 105669) | Clostridiales bacterium GWE2_32_10
CCTCGGACTTTCCGAGAAGGCTCAAATATAAAAAATGGAGGTATGAAAATGAAAAAATTATTGAAAGTATTATTAGCAGTAGTTATAATAGGTTTAGCAGCATATTTGGTAAATGAAAATTTGACAAAAAACGAAGAGAAAGTTGGTAGTATAACAAAAAATGATACGGTAACTGATATAACAAAACAAGAAGAAAAGAAAAACGATGTAGAGATAAAACTATATTTTGCCGATGGAGATGCAAATAATCTGTTTTTAGAAAAAAGAATGGTAAGTGTCACAAGTAATGAGAATATGGCAAAAAAAGTTGTAGAAGAATTGATAAGCGGGCCTAGCAATAGCATTTCTCTCGTTTCACCTATACCTAAAGATACAGAGCTAAAAGATATCGTAATTAAAGATGGTATATGTTATGTAGATTTTAACGAAAATTTCAGAACAAATCATGTGGGAGGGTCATCTCTTGAAAGATTGACACTTTACTCGATTGTAAATTCCCTTACAGAATTAAAGGGTATAGGCAAAGTCCAGTTCTTAATAGAAGGTAAAAAACAAGAAATATATAAAGGACATTATGAATTTGATAAGCCATTTGAGAGGGATGAAAGTGTTATAAAGCAGTAAATGACTTAACCACACATTTCGTAATATAAAAACGACCACCTGCATACACTATAATGAAGATGTAAAATCTTCTGCTATAGGATATTGACATTTTATTAGTTATGTGATACAATATTATTACAAAGTGGATTCAACAACATTTAAAAAGGAACGGGTGCTACCGTTCCTTTTTTTGCTTAGTTTCGACGTAGTTCTTTTATAAGTACAATCAGTACTATAATGTATACTACATCTAATATTTGTGGATTCAATCAACATTCACCTCCCTTCATAGAGGCTTTTTTTATTATATCACATTAAAATAAAAAAATAAGATAATAAAATATAAAATTTGACCTTTTTTATATTTTAGTGTATAATTATGTAGTATTATAATAATTAGAAAGTAGGTGGCTAATATGTCATATATAGCAGATAATGTGGATGTAATAGTAGTTGGTGCTGGTCATGCAGGATGTGAGGCTGCTCTTGCTACTGCTAGGCTCGGGCATAGTACAATTTTATTTGCCATAAATTTAGATAGTGTAGCCATGATGGCCTGTAACCCTAGTATAGGTGGTACTAGTAAGGGTCATCTTGTTCGTGAGCTAGATGCTCTTGGTGGCGAAATGGGAAAAAACATAGATAAGACTTATCTTCAAATAAAAATGTTAAACACAAGCAAAGGTCCAGCTGTACACTCTTTACGTGCACAAGCAGATAAGAAAAAATATAGTCTTGAAATGACTCGAACAATCGAGCGTACACCTAATCTCAAGCTAAAACAAGCCGAGGTTGTTGAGATTTTAACCGAAGATAATAAAATTACTGGCGTTCGGACTGCTACGGATTCTATATATAAAGCCAAATGCGTAATCCTTGCTACTGGAACTTACCTAAAAGCAGTTTGTATTACTGGAGAATATACTGTAAACAGTGGTCCCAGTGGACTTCAACCAGCAAATCATTTAACTGAATCTTTAATAAATCTAGGTATTGAAGTTTGTCGTTTTAAAACTGGAACACCTTGCCGTATAAATAAGAACTCTGTAGATTTTTCAAAAACAGAAATTCAACCAGGTGATGAGAGTATACTACCATTTTCGTTTGAAAATTATGACAAAGATATATCACGTGAACAGATACCATGTTATCTAACATATACAAACCTTGATACACATAAGGTTATACTTGATAATTTAAACCGTTCACCTCTGTATAACGGAAATATTACAAGTACTGGTCCAAGATACTGCCCTTCTATCGAAACTAAGATTGTTCGTTTCGAGGATAAAGAACGTCATCAGATTTTCCTCGAACCAGAAGGTGAGAACACTGATGAAATATACGTTCAAGGTATGTCATCCTCCCTACCTGAAGATGTTCAAATTTCAATGCTTAGGACAGTACCTGGTCTTGAAAATTGTGAAGTTACGAGAATAGGTTATGCTATAGAGTACGACTGTATAAATCCTACTCAGCTAAAGCTTTCCCTTGAACTTAAAAATATTAGCGGACTCTTTACATCTGGTCAAATCAATGGAAGCTCTGGTTATGAAGAAGCCGCTGCACAAGGTATTATTGCCGGTATAAATGCAGCTATGAAAATTGAAAATCGCGAACCCCTAATACTCGACCGTTCTGATGCATATATAGGGGTTCTAATAGACGACCTTATAACCAAAGGAACCGAAGAACCATACAGAATGATGACTTCTCGTGCCGAATACAGGCTACTACTTAGACAGGATAATGCCGATTTACGTTTATTAGAAAAAGGATACCAAGTAGGACTTATATCAGAAGAAAGGTATCAGAGATTTTTGCACAAAAAAGAACTTATACAAACTGAAAGCGAAAGGCTTGAGTCTACTTATGTTGGAACAAAACCTAAAGTTCAAGAATTTCTTAAAAAACATGATAGCACAGAACTTGCATCTGGTATAACTCTAGCCAATTTAGTTAGACGTCCTGAATTAAATTATCAGCTACTATCAGAGATAGATACCGCCCGTCCAGATTTTACGGAAGATATAATTGAACAAATAAATATACACTTTAAATATGAAGGCTATGTTCAAAAACAAAAAGAGCAGGTTGAACATTTTAAAAAATTAGAAAGACGACTTTTGCCTAACGACTTTGACTACTCAACGGTACCCAGCCTAAGAATTGAGGCAATACAGAAACTAAATGAAATAAAACCTACTTCAGTAGGTCAAGCATCTCGTATATCCGGAGTTTCACCAGCTGATATATCCGTTTTACTTGTATGGTTTGAGCAACAAAGACGGACTAACCCCTAACCCCTCTCTAGAAGAGAGGGGTTAGGGGTTAGGGGTGAGCGTCTTGGTTGGATTAAACTTAAGTTATGTTGCTCCCCTCTCTTTTAGAGAGGGGCTGGGGGTGAGTCCATTTTTACTGTGTAAATACCCCGTTTTGATTTTTTATTAGCTCTAATATCTTTTCATGCTTCGCCGTCACTGCATTTACATACACTAGAAAATCCTTGCCCTCATTTTTTCCTTTCAGTTCATAGCATAATACTTCCTTTTTTGAATCAAGCGGTATTAGTGTTAATTTCACTCTCTCTATTTGAAATGTCTTGTTTACCTCGCCTTTTGCGGCTTCAGGAGTTATTTTAGGTGTCGGTAATACCCTTTCTTTATGTGTCATTATATATCCCATTGATTCAAATCCTACTATATCACCATTTATAAGAGATGTTTTTACTTTTATTAAATCTGGATATATAGTAACCCCATTTTGTACATATGCAAAGTTAAATACAACCGCACTATCTACTATCTCGTAATAATTTACTTCCATATTAGGATAACCCATTTTGTTTAAAAAATCTCTTGTTTTATTTGCTAGTGTATTCATATCTAATTTTGCATTAGTCATAGGTATTTGCCTATAGTTTAGCATCCATAAGGGTTTGCCACCTTGTTGAGTTATATCTAGAATTGTGCTATAATTTTTGTCACCTGCTGTTTTAATTCCAAAGCGATACACAGGTATTACATGTGGCTGCTTTGTACTTGTCACATATATCATATCTATACTTGCTATTTTATCTCGTCCTACAAAGTCCTTTGCTATTTCAATCGCAACTTCCTTTCTGATATACTCTTTATTCTTTATAAACTCGGGCTCCATCTTTTGTATATGCTCTGAAAAAGGTCCATCATATATGAGTGAAGGATAGTTTTGAAAATCCTTCTGCACTCCTGAAATAGAGCCCGTCAAAGCCTTCATATTTGCATTTCCTACGTCTTGCAGGTTAGCTTCGCCTTCTTTCTGTATTTCATCCCAGTTTATCCTGTTACCGTCACTTATATCTTGTTTTATCTGTGACATTTTCGTTGATAAAACAGTTGCATATTGTGCCAAATTATTCATACTGTTTATTTCTTCAGGAGTCAAATCTTGATTATCTGCTGATTTTATTAGCATTGCATACGAGAAATCACTAAGCTGAGTCAAATATTTAAGCACCACCGCCATTATAGATTGATTATACGGGAGTCTACTTATATTACTTTGAGCTGATGCGGCTTCTCTATATAAATCAGTAAATATCCTTACCCTTTGATTAGGCTTATTAGTTATTTTTATCTTTGCAAGCAGATTGTCTACATCATCTATATACTTTGCACCCTCGTAGAAAGAGCTTTGGAATGTATTTTGTAGATAACTTTCATAATTTAGTTTTTGCTTATACATATATGCTGCAATACCTATTATAACTGCTAGTATTACTACAAAAATGCTATATATGTGCCTGTCTGATAGCTTCTTCTTAAGCCTAAGTAGGTAGTTGTCCTTTTTTTCTTGTTTGCCCTCTTGTTTATTTTTTTCTTCCATATTTTTAGTACCTCCTCTCTTATTTTCCAAAATAATGCTTACCTATTTTAGTAACTATATCTCTAGACCAAATCCACTTACTCGTAGCTGTTCCAGGGTTCCAGTAATATATGCATCCTCCTGTTGGATCCCAGCCATTTAGTGCATCTTTTGCTGCATTTATAGATTGTCTTGATGGAGCTAAATTTATTTGTCCATCATCTACAGCAGTAAACGCTCCTGGTTGGTATATAACACCGGCTATAGTCGTTGGGAATTTCCCACTCTTCGTTCTATTTAATATAACAGCGCCCACAGCTACCATCCCCTCATATGGTTCACCTCTAGACTCCCCATTTATCGCTGCCGCTACCAGATTCACTTCCCTACTTACATTTCCACTGCTTCCTCCAGTCTGTATTCCTAAGTTTTGCAAGGTTTGTCCACCTACAACACCATCTACCTTAAGTCCATTTTTACTTTGAAACTTTCTTACTGCAAGCCAGGTTTCATATCCATAGTCTCCATCTACTGCCCCTGAGTAGTATCCCCAACTTCTTAGCTTCCTCTGTATTTCTTTCACTGTTTCTCCTGTAGATCCCCATGTATAGGTATTACCACTTGCTGCATATGCAATATTGCCAAAGAGTATTCCCATCTTAGATAATGTAGCATCTCCAACTATTCCATCTACCCTTATATTATTATCTTGTTGAAAGGTTTTTACTGCTAACCAAGTATCTTGACCATAAACTCCATCTATATCCTTTTTATAATACCCCCATTCACTTAGCTTCTGTTGTATCTGCTGAACTATAGTCCCCCTAGATCCCCATGTATACGCCACAACATTAACCCTGCTTAAATTTTCAATATGTGCTGCAATTATTGAAATCAATAATATTAAACTTAACGTAATTATATTAATAACCTTATATTCCTTCATACCCTTACCCCTTTCAATATGCTTTACTCCTATTATTTGCTAATACTTTATTTTTATTCAAAAATAATTCATTTTACCTTGACATATCGGCTTGGTATAATTATAATAAATTAATACAAACTAGTGTTAATCACTAAATTACGAAAGGAGTTTTATATTATGATAAGTGCAGAAAATTTAAAGCTTGCTGACATTATAGTCAATTTTTCATGCAAGCTACAAAAAGGTGAAAAAATATTAATAGAATCAACTTATGAGTGTAAGGATCTTATAAGGGCAATAATACAGAAAACCTACGAGGTAGGGGGACTTCCTTTTGTAAGACTATCAGATGAAAATATAGACCGCGAGCTTCTGCTAGGGTGTAGTGAAGAACAGATGGCTCTTGAGTCAAATCATCAGGCAAATGTTATGAATAATATGGATGCATACGTCGCTATGAGATTTAAAGGAAATTCATATGAAACTTCAGATGTACCGCAAGATAATATGAATTTATACACAAAATATATTGCTGGTAGAGTACACAAAGATATCCGTGTGGGTAATACGAAATGGGTTGTTCTTCGTTATCCTTCTCCTTCTACAGCACAAAAGGCTGAAATGAGTCTTGATGCATTTGAAAAGTTTTATTATGATGTTTGCACACTAGACTACGACAAAATGTCAAAAGCTATGGACTCTCTTGTAACTCTTATGGAAAAAACAGATAACGTTCGCCTCGTAGCTAAAGATACAGATATTTCATTTTCTATACAAGAAATACCAGCTATAAAATGTGATGGAGAAAAAAATCTCCCAGATGGAGAAGTTTTCACAGCTCCAGTAAAAAATTCAATTAACGGGGTTATATCTTATAATACCCCGTCTGAATATCAAGGATTTAAATTTGAAAACATACGATTAGAATTCAAGGATGGAAAGATAATAAATGCAACTGCAAATAATACAGAAAAAATAAATAAAATATTCGATACTGACGAAGGTGCAAGATATGTTGGCGAATTTGCGATAGGAGTTAACCCTTATGTTACAAAACCTATGTGTGAAATATTATTCGATGAAAAGATAGCCGGTTCTATCCATTTAACACCCGGCTGCTGTTATGACGAAGCCCCTAATGGTAATAAATCAGATATTCATTGGGATTTAGTGCTTATACAAACACCTGAATATGGAGGGGGAGAAATATATTTTGATGATGTGCTTATACGAAAGGATGGTCTGTTTGTACTACCTGAGCTAGAAGGTCTGAATCCTGAAAATTTGAAATAGAAAGAATTTAACAAATTGACAAAATATTACAATTGTGTTATAATATTTATATCTAAAGAGTGTTATAATGCAAAACTTAAAATTTATCAAATGCTTTAAAACTTTAAAAGGGCCAACTGGAAACGAGGAGATGTTGAAATATGTTAAATTATAACTTTGATAAAAATGATGATATATTATACGTCACAATTGGTTATCCTATACCATCGTATGGAGAAGAAGATATTGAAGGGATTATATTAAGAAAAAGTATGCAAACTCATGAACTGGCAGGAATAACTATACTTGATTTTAGGGACAGATTAAAAAATCATAAAGAGGATTTATCTTCTTTACCGATAACTTTAAATCTGAAAGAAATAGAAAATAAAATACTTTGTGCATAAAAGTCTAGATAAAGTACAAATCTCCAGAACATAAACGTTCTGGAGATTTGTTTTGATATATTCCTATCTCTTAGAAAATTGTGGCGCTCTTCTTGCACCCTTTAATCCGTATTTCTTTCTTTCTTTCATTCTTGCATCTCTGGTTAAGAAACCTGCTTGTTTAAGTACTTTTCTATAGTCAGCATCAACTTCAAGCAATGCTCTTGCTATTCCAAGTCTTATCGCCCCTGCTTGACCTGATACACCTCCACCATGAACATTTACCTTGATGTCAAATTTCTCAACTGTATTTGTTGACACTAGTGGTTGTCTTGTAATAACCTTTAATGTATCAAGACCAAAATACTCTTCAATATCTGTCTTATTTATTGTTATACTACCCTTACCAGGTATTAAATAAACTCTTGCTACTGAACTTTTTCTTCTTCCAGTTCCATAAAATTGTTTACTAGCCAAAATATTTCCTCCCTTTTATTCAATTCACTATGCACAATTTTCAGTGCATTGTTATTTTTTAATATTTTACTATTTAATATCCATTACTACTGGTTGCTGTGCTTGGTGTTCATGCTCTGCATTTCTATATATCTTAAGCTTCTTTATCATTTTTCTTCCAAGTCTGTTTTTTGGTAACATCCCTTTAATCGCTAATTCCATAGCTAATTCTGGTTTCTTTTGTAGAAAGTCCTTATATACTATTTCTTTAAGTCCTCCCATATATCCTGAGTGATGTCTGTAATATTTTTGTTCAAGCTTCTTTCCAGTAAGAACTACCTTTTCTGCATTGACAACTATCACATAATCTCCTGTATCTAGGTGAGGTGTATATATAACTTTATGCTTACCTCTCAAAACACTTGCTACCTTTGATGCAACCCTTCCTAATGGTTTACCTGCTGCATCAATAACGTACCATTTTTTGTCTATTTCATTTACTTTCGGCAAATATGTCTTCACTAATGTAACCTCCTTTTAATTCAGTACAGAATGCACCATTTAAAGTGCATAATATATTTTGATTTTTGTATTTGATACTTTCGTATCATTAATTAGGGTATAATAACTAGTTTCCCAGGCCAGCTACCATATCTAACCTATTTATATAAACCGGGCTATGGTTTTCATAATAATAATATGCCTCTATATAATATAACATTTTTTGTCATTTGTCAAGGTCGTAAATGGAAATTTATAAAAAAATTAGGATTGTCACACCATAAACAGGCTCGCAATGACATAGCTAAGTCTGAATAATTATCACAAAAAAAGAGGATATCGAAATATATCTTGATAGCCCATTTTGTGCTCATATTTATAAATCACTTTTTAAATTTACAGGGATAGCAGGACTCGAACCTACGACATTCGGTTTTGGAGACCGACGTTCTACCAACTGAACTATACCCCTAGGTGTATATTATTTAGGTAGTATTATAATACTACAAATTTGATGATTAGTCAAGATGTATTGAATATTTATATTGTAAATCCATCAAAAAATTTTTTATTACCTCAATTTAATACTTATATCATCGATTACAGAACTACGAAAAAAGGAACAGTCATCCCCGTTCCACTAATAACTCCTTTCTCATCTTACTTATCGCACGCTTTTCTATCCTAGATATCTGTACCTGAGTTTTATGTAATATCTGAGCAATCTCGTCTTGCTTTTTGTCTTTGTAATATCTGAGCATAACTACCTGTTTTTCCTCTTTATCTAGTTTTCTTATCCCCTCTCCTATTAAAATTTTATTCTCTATATATTCATTCTTACTTTCATCACCTTCTATCTTATCTATTAGCATTACTTCGGTTCCATCAGATTTATATGTAGTATCATATAAATACTCCATATTCGTTTTTCTCTTTACCTCAATTGCCGATATTATTTCATTTTCTGACACTCCCAGGTTATTTGCGAGCTCCGATATTTTTGGCTCTTTATTGTATAGATTGCTAAATCTTTCTCGTTCCTTTCTGATTTTTATATATAGTTCCTTATCACTTCTGCTTACTTTTATAGGACTGTCGTCTCTTAAAAAAATTTTTATTTCTGATAATATTAGTATATATGCATATGTAGAAAACTTTGCATTATGGGTCTCATTAAAATTATAAATAGCCTTTATAAGTCCAATGCAACCTATCTGAAATAGATCTTCTTTTTCATAATTTGCATGTATTCTCTGTACCACACTCCATACTAATTTTAGATTTTCCTTAACTATAGTTTCTTTCGAAATTTCATCGCCACCTTGAGCTTTGCCTATCAGCTCTAGTATATCATTCAAAGCCTTATTCCTCTATACTTTTCATCATTTTAACTATAGTTCCTACACCCGTTTTCGACTCAACTGTCAGTTCGTCCATAAAACTCTGCATTATCGTAAACCCCATTCCTGCCCTTTCTGATTCAGGTTTTGTGGTATATGCTGGCTCTAGTGCTTGCTCTATGTCTGGTATTCCAATACCCTTGTCCTCTACATTTATATATACATCTCTCCCCACTATTCCACAACTAATATATATGTAATCTATCTTACTTTCATATGCATATATAACAGCATTTGTAACTGCTTCTGATACTGCTGTCTTTATTTCTGTAATAGCCGATACAGTTGGGTCAAGCTGTGCAACAAATGCTCCTACTGTAGCCCTTGCAAAGCTTTCATTTTCTGATTTATTTAGGAATTCTAAATGCATATAATTATCAAAATTAATATTATCCATAATTCTATTCTCCTTTCGTTTTTAGGAACAACTTAAATATAAAATACTACTATAAATCTGTAAAAACTTATATGAAGTTCCCCTCTCCCTAAAAAGGGAGAGGGCTAGGGTGAGGGTTACAGGCATCATCAATATAATAAAATGGTAACTTATATTTTACTCGTCCCTTAGCTACACTACTTCAAGTGCTTCACTTACCGTATTATATTTTTGTGCAACGCTATAGAGTCCTGATATTTTAAATATATCGTCCAGATTTCCTCGTACATTTACAAGAAAAATTTTTCCATCCTTGTCCTCCACTTTTTTATAACGACCTAATATCATTCCTATACCAGAGCTATCCATGAAATCAACATTAGAAAAATCAAATATTATATTTTTTATGTTATCATTGTATATTACACTATCTATTTCCTCCCTTACCGTCTTACTTTGATGGTGATCAATCTCACCGATAAATTTCACTACCATGTTTTTTCCTATACACTTATAAACTAACTTCATCTTTTTTCCTCCCCTTGGTATTTTAAATACTTGTCGCACCTCGCAATGACAAAATTAAGATTGTGTTATAAACCTCTTATTTACTTATACCATAGTTTATTTGTAGAAAAAAATAAAAACATAACATTTTGGGCTTGTTTTGTTTAAATTCTTTATACCACATACAATAATCCTAACTTTATTAAACACAAACCTCTTTCTTATGACAAATTTTGCAAATTTTCTTTACTTTTTTAAGCTTAAATGTTATAATTACAATGTCCTCCCAAAAGGGAAGGAGGTGTACATTTTTGAATATTGCAAACGATATGGATATAGTTTTCATTTTAATGCTGATAGCATTGGTGAAAGAACTACGAAAAAAGTAGTAAATGAAAAAAAGGAACGGTAGACCCCGTTCCTTTTTTGTACATTTTGAATATTGCTATGAATAAATTGTACCATATATATTAATAGTTGTCAATATATATAATGCAATTTATTATATTATATTCAATTAGTTGATAACTATTCAGAGATCATAAACTTGTATAAATCCCTATTCTGTCGTTGCGAGGTACGAAGCAATCTCTCTTTAAACTTAGTTAAATAGACTTTGTAAAAGTAAAAACGAGATTGCCACGCCAAAAAACAAGCTCGAGAGTGACAAAATTAGTAATGAAGGTCAACCCTACCCCCCAAGTGTCACATCCTGCTTGTCATACCACGCTAACGCTTCATGCAAATCCCCCATTTCGAAATCAGGCCACATTTTTGGTAATATATAAAAGTCGGAATACACCGTTTGTATCGGCAAGAATCCGCTTAATCGTCTTCGGTCTCCCCATCGTATAACTAAATCTATTCTCGATACCCCTTTTGATTTTATATTTTTTTGGATTTCATGTTCTTTTGTTTTCGGATTTTCTAATAATCCTACTACATCCCACTTCCAGTCGTAATTTACCAAAAAATTCACATTTATTCCATTTTGATTTTTAATCCTCCGCTCAGTATATTTTAATAGCTCCTCTGGGAAATTATGCGACTGGCTATCTCCAACTACTAGAAGATTTGCTTCCCTTTTTTCTAATTCCATCACCGCATCCACGCATGCTTTTTTAAATGCTTGTTTTTGCTCTGCTGGTCTTTTAGTATTGTCTTGTGTAAAACCGTACAATGTAAGTTCACCTATCCCAAGTCGTTTGCATTCCTCAAATAAGTCAAACCCTGGCTTTATACCATAGTCATACCCCTCAGATTTTCCCATTCCATTATCTACTGCCCATCTTCTGTTTCCATCTGGTATTACCCCTATATGCTTTGGAATTCTTTTAAATTTTGTCACTGTGCTCGCCTCCTCTTTTTTTAATTTTACCCCAAAACATATAAAAATACTCATTTCTGAGTATTTTTATATGTTTTTTACTAACCCTAGTTTTTCTATTACTTCCCTAAACTTTTCTAGATTTAAAGGCTTCCATGCATATGCGTCACATCCGATATCGTATGAATTCATTACAGTTTCTTTATCGTTTAATGCAGTGGTCATTATTATTTTAGAGGCATCCCCTTCTTTTACTTCCTTTTGCTTTTCAATTCCCCTTATTGTTTTTAATGCTTGTATTCCGTCCATCCTTGGCATCATTATATCAAGACATATAAGCTTATAGGGATCCCCCTCCTGATATGCAAACAAAAACGCCTCCACCGCTTCAACTCCATCTACAACAACGTCACATTTTCCATAAGGTGCTAAAAAGCTTTGTATGAGCTTTCTACTTACAAAATCATCCTCTGCTATTAATATCCGCATAAAAACCTCTCCTCTCTTTATTTTACTTCTTCAAGCATTCATATATTGCTTCTGGTATTCTCTCTAGCGATGTTTGCTTTATTACAGCTCCTATGTTGTAAGCAACCATTGGCATTCCGTAGACAACGGATGTTTTTTCGTCTTGCCCTATGGTATATGAACCGTTTTTTCTCATATTCAGGAGACCTTTAGCTCCATCATTTCCCATTCCTGTAAGTATAACCCCTATTGCTTCTTTGGGTGCTACTTTTGCTATTGATTCAAACATTACATCAACCGATGGACAGTGTCCATTTACATTCTCACCTTCTAGACACTTTACATAATAATTGTTGTTTTCTTTATATACTGCCATTTGATATCCTCCAGGTGCTATTAATACCCTGCCTTTTTTTATTATGTCACCTGTCTCTGCTTCCTTCACTTCCATCTCACAGCTTCTATTTAATCTTTCGGCATACATTCTTGTAAAAACTGGTGGCATATGCTGAACAACAACAACACCAGGCATATCAGCAGGAAATCCTTTTAGTACCTCATAAAATGCTTCAGTTCCCCCTGTAGATGCACCCACTGCTATTATTTTGCTATTATTTTTAAAACCACTTACCACAGGCTTTATATGTTCTTCCGTCAATACTTTTATTTTTGAAACAGATGCTATTTTTATTTTCATTACCAGTTCACTTATAAATCTATCTAAATCCTCTTTTTTACATACATCTGGTTTGCTTACAAAGTCTACAGCCCCCGTATCAAGTGCACTAAATACACTATCATTAACTGCACTTACTACAACGACAGGTATAGGATATTGAGGTAATAGCCTACGCAAAAACTCTATTCCATTCATTTTTGGCATTTCAACATCAAGTGTAAGTACATCTGGTTCTAGATCTAAAATCATATCTCTTGCTATATACGGGTCTGCAGCAACACCAACAACATCTATGTACCCGTCTTTTGATATTCCTCTCTTTATAGCTTCCCTAAACACAAGAGAATCATCAACAACTAGTACTCGTATCTTTTTATTAGATACACCCATAATTTTTCCCACCTACTTTTATCTCAAGTTTCCACTCTTCTATATACTGCTGGCATAATGTGCTTATATTTTGTTTCTTCTTTATTTATGTACTCAGAATGTCCTATAAATAAATATCCCCCCTGTTTTGTAGAGTTATAAAATTTGCTTACTAGATCTATTTTTGTATCTTGATCAAAATAAATCATCACATTTCTACAAAATATTATATCAAAATTTCTTTTAAAAGGGTATTTTTCTTCCATTAAATTAAACTCTCTAAATATTACTTCATTTTTTAGTTTTTGTTTTATTTCATAATTCTCATCATCTATCTTTTTGAAATACTTTAGTTTAAATGAATTCGGCATATTTATGAGAGATACCTCATTAAATATTCCACTTGTGCCTTTTTTTAGTACATTTTCAGATATATCGGTTGCTAATATTTGAGTATCCCACATATATTTTTTTTCACCAAAATAATCATCGATTATCATAGCTATTGTATATGCCTCTTCCCCTGATGAGCACCCTGCACTCCATATTCGTATGTCCCTATCTTTTATATTATTTTCTAGATATGGTAACACAGTTGACCTTAAAAATTCGAAATGCACAGGCTCCCTCATAAAGAAAGTATGATTTGTAGTTACTTTATTGATAAGGGTTTTTACCTCTTTCCCTGTATTATCCATAAAAACATTTCTAATATATTCTTCAAAGCTCTCAAATCCGCGTTCAAGAATCATATTACTAAGCCTACCTTCAAGTAGAACCTTCTTTTCTTCAAGGTTTATACCATAATTAGACTTAATAAAATACATAAGCTTATTAAACTCACAATTTTCTATCTCCATCAATTTTACCACCAACCATTAATCATTATTTAATATTTTCCAAAGTCGCCATCTAAATCTATTTTCTTTTTTGCTTTAGCAGGCTTCTTTTCTAATATTTTAGATACATTTGCCTTACCCATTTCAATATAATCGCTTTCTTTGTAATACATAGGATTTTTCTTTAAGCTGAACTTTGCTACTAATTCTTTTAATAGCTCTGCTTGACTAGATAGCTGTTCACTTGCTGATGCACTTTCTTCTGCTGTAGATGAATTAGTTTGGATTACTTGAGATACCTGTTCAATCCCTTTATTTATTTGAGCAATACCAGTTGCTTGCTCATTTGAAGCATTTGCTATATCATAAACGAGGTTTGCAGCTTTCTCTACTCCTTGTACTATCTCATCAAGTGCACCCGCAGTTTCATTTGCAATCTTTGTACCTGTCTCAACCTTCTTTATAGAACCCTCTATAAGTGCTGTAGTTTCCTTTGCTGCATTTGCACTTCTTGCTGCAAGATTTCTAACCTCTTCTGCGACAACCGCAAAACCTTTTCCGTGCTGTCCTGCTCTTGCTGCTTCTACTGCTGCATTAAGTGCAAGTATGTTGGTTTGAAACGCGATTTCATCTATAACCTTGATTATTTTAGATATATTTGCCGATGACTCACTAATTTCAGACATAGATCCAAGCATCTCTTTCATTTGTTTATTACCGTTAGTTGCATTTTCTTTTGCCTTATTTGCTAATGTATTTGCTACATTTGCATTTTCTGCATTTTGTTTTGTTTGAGCAGCTATTTGAGTAATAGAGGCTGTAAGCTCTTCTATAGCACTCGCCTGCTCTGTAGTTCCTTGTGAAAGCATTTGACTACCCTCTGACACTTGCCTTGAGCCTGACGATACTTGTTCCGCTGAATTATTCATCTCGCCTAAAACTTTATTTAATGAGCTTATTATTAGATTTAAAGAGTTTTTGATTTCTACAAAGTCGCCTCTGTACTCACCTGATACATCTAAATTTAAATTTCCATTTGACATATCAGTAAGAACGCTAGTTATCTCATTTATGTATCCTTGAATAGTAGTTATTGTAGAATTTAATGCATCCTTTATTTCAGCATGATCCCCCATATAGTTACCTGTAACTTGAGTCCTTAGATTACCACTTGCCATTTCTTTTAGAACTGCTGCTGCTTCTTTTACAGGCTCTACAATAGCATCTAATGTCTTATTTACTCCTTTTATTATGTCTTTGTATCCACCTTTAAAACCATCCTCATTTCCTCTGATAGATAATCTTCCCTCTACAGCCGACTTTGTAAGCATTCCTGTCTCAACTACTAAGCTTCCTAGTGTATCTACAACCTGCTTCATACTTTGAGCAAGAACATCTTTGTTCGATTTCGGTGTTATATCTACATCTAACTCACCACTCGCTATTTTTTGTGCATTTAATGCTTGCTCTTTTATATTGGTTATTACATCTGAAAATGAACGTGCAAGATTTCCAATCTCATCCTTTGAATCATATTGTATACTTACCTCCACATCCCCCATTGAAAGCTGATTTGCAACCGCTGCCATTCTAATTATTGGCTTACTTATTAGTTTACTTAAAAACATTCCGAGTCCTAATGCTGTTAAAACTCCTATAGCTATCACTATTACCATTGTATTTACAGAATTATTAGCTTGGGTTTTATTTTGTACAGATCTATTATCTGCAGCTTCAATTGTTTTTTGAGCAAGATTTTCAATTTCATCTTGAAGCTCTCTTGATACTATTCCAGACACACCTTCCTCTGAAATCATCTCTAATGCCTGTTCTGTTTTCCCTTCTAAAGCTACAATTACAACTTCATCTAGCACTGTAAAAAAGTTTTCTTTTGTCTTATCAAGTTTTTCAAAGGCTGCTTTTAATTCAGGGTTTTCTTTTACTACCTCCTCTATCTTTGATGAATTGTCATATATCACTTTTCTTCTATCCTCTATCTTATCAAATTCTACTTTTCTATCTTCTAAATTTAGAAGTAGTAATCCATTTCTTAGATTTACTCTTATCCTCTGAAATTCGGTAGATACTTTTTCCATATAAGAAAGTGCTACAGTATTTCTGTTGTAAAGTATTGTATCACTCTCATCTAACTGTTTTATATTAACTATACCTATTATTCCTATTATTCCTGCTATAAGTGCTACTATAATAAACCCTGTTATAAGCTTTGTACCTATTTTTAAATTTTTAAACCAATTCATTAAATATTCCCCCTTATATTAGTTGTAAAAACGAACTCACCCCCGGCCCCTCTCTAAAAGAGAGGGGAGCAATGCAT
>Ga0154526_1100_pt3 | contig 16039 bp, 18 predicted proteins | sample RifGroE2_FD_105669 | JGI IMG/M metagenome (GOLD analysis project Ga0154526, IMG submission 105669) | Clostridiales bacterium GWE2_32_10
TCTACAAAGTAGAAGCCTGTTCCGTTTATTATTGGTTTTATAAATGCCAGAAACATTATCCTGCCATCTTTTTCTTTAAATTTTTCTGTTTCTTCCCTGTATTCTTCTTTCATTAGTTCTTGGAATTTGTCTAGGACTTTTACCATATTTAGTTCGCCCGTTGGTTCTATGAATTGGTTTCTATTTTCATAATTTATCCTTATTTCTTGCTCTATTTTCCTTTTTGTTATCATATAGTTGTATATTCTTATTTCAAATATTCTGTTATGTATTACAATATTTATCTTTTAACATATTCATAAGCCTAAACATTGTTGTTGTTTTACCATATTGCCTTGCCCTATTTATTGTAAAGTATTTATCTTTCTCTACCATTTGTTTTATCTCTTCAATCTTTTTACTCGTATCAACCATATAATGTTTTTCTTTTATGCATGTCGTCGTTATATTAAATTCCTTCATTAGACTTCCCCCTCAAACTTCCTATAACATTAGTATATATTATCGTAGCAAATAAATCAAGTATTATTTTTAAGCCTGACCCCGTTTCGTTATTGTAGCTTAAACAAATGTTTATAATTTGGATTTGTAACTGATTTTGCTAAGAAAGCAGTTGGTGAATCAGGTGTTTTCCTATATTTGTTTAGTGTGGCTATCATTTCATCAGCGGTTTTTATGCCTATGCCGTGACCGTAATAATTTACATCGCCAAGATATATAGTGTTTTCTCCTCTCCACTCAGGAGTTTTAGGATCGAATTCAGGGTTTTTGAAGTATTTACAATCTCCAGGTATAGTATCAAATGATATTCCTTTGGTTGCAACGCCAAGATCACTGTCTATATAGTGCCAATCATATAAATGAATATTCTCAAATACAGAGTCAAAAAGCTTTTTAGTGTACATTTTAAGCAATGCCCCATAATACACAATGATTATTGCAGTGGAACATTCTGTACCATATTTTGATCCATTTTTAAAAATATCAGCAATAGCTTCGTAAGGCGAAACGTCTTTTTTCAGCAGAAATCCACCTTGTCTAGTACGCTCCCAAAACTCCAAATTACATGTAGATTCTTTATAATTTTTAAATTTAATACCACTTTTTGCAAGTTCCCTGGCTGCTCTTATAATATTTACTCTTAAATCTATCTCAAATTTCAACTCTAAAAAAGAATTATATTTGTATATTGACCCACTATCAGATAAATTTTTTAGAATCTTTACTTCCGTGCTGTTTATGGGAAATTTATTAACAATATCTTTTAAATCAATAACCTCTTCTCCAATTTTAATAATAGTAATCACCCTTTCATTTGGATTTTTACTTTCATTATATGAAAAGGTTCTAAGATAATGATAATTTTAGCATATTATAAATTGTCAGAATAACTTTCATCCTTCCAAGATAACTCTAATATGTAGGCAGTTCCTAAGTTTTCCAAAATCTTTGTCATTTTATGAATTATTTTTCTCTAAGACCTTTCTATTTTTTTCTTCCTGTAACTCTATCTTCATCTTTAAATTTATATTTTCATTTATGAGTTTTTTTAATTCCCTAATAGCTTCAATATAATTTTCCTTATATCTTGCAATATCTTTTTTAATATTATCAAATATGTTTTGAAATTTTTCATCCATGTCATTTATGTCATCTATTCTTATTCTCTTCTCTTTTATCATCTCTTCAAACATTACCATATTAACCTTTTCTGAGGTTATAACGGTATTTTGATTTATCGTTATATTATAGATTTCATTTAATAAAATTTCTTTCTTTTGCAATATTTCTAATAAAATCTTCAAATTAACCTTTACATTATTTAACATAACAATACCACCTCACACTATCCCTATACTTTTTAAAAAATCCTCTATAATTTGTGTCAGACTTGAATTATAATTTGTTTTAGCTATTACATCAATCAAATATAATACAATTATTGCAGGAATAACTGTTAATACAAATTTTAATAACATCCTAGCATTGTGCCCTTCATTATACATCATATTTATCACCCCATTCTAATCAATAATTTCAAACAACTCAAAAAACAAGCAATTCTTGCTTGATTTTTATTAGCATATAGCTACACATCTCATACCGGTGCTTCCATTATATTCATAGAAAGTTCATTAATTAACTTTAAGTCATCTGTCAAGTTATTTATTACCTTATTCTCAGCTTCTGCACAAAGCATTATAAGTCCTTTTTGTTCTTCACCACTTATCCCTACCCTGAACTTTATAATGTCTCCATAATTAGATATTACTTCCTGAAATTTAGCTGAGTTCTCTTTTCTTTCATTTAATTTTACTGCAATTATCATCTTTTGCATAATATACTCCTCCTATTTTTTATATAAAATTTAGTTTTTTTGCTTGTTTAAGTAGATATTCATATTTTTTTTGTATTGATTGAACTTCGTATATATAACAATCTACCAAATCAACATCAGATACATCATCAAAATTTTTATAAGCTATATCAAGTTCTATTTTAGCTCTATTTACAGAATTTACTATATTCTCTTTTTCTACGTTATTATGTGGAGCTTTTTTTCTAACTAACAAATTTAACATATTCATCTCTCCTTGTATAATAATCTCAACTATAATATTATTATACTAAATTAGATATTTTTTATTCTCATTTTTGTTATATGCTATTGCCAATTTTTGATTGTTCTCTATTTATGATATGGCTCACCTTTTATAATCTTAAAGCTTCTATATATTTGTTCAAGTAGTATTACTTTCATCAATTGGTGCGGAAAAGTTAGTTTAGAGAAGCTTAGCTTATAATCTGCTCTTGCTAGTACTTCTTTTGCTAGTCCAAGTGATCCACCTATTATAAACACAATTTCACTTTTTCCCTGCACAGATAAATTATTTAAAAAGTAAGCAACCTCTTCAGATGTTGTTTGCTTTCCTTTTATTTCAAGCACTATGACATATTGCCTGTCTTTTATATTTTTAATAATTTTCATACCTTCTTTTTCTTTTAAACTCTCAATTTCTTTTTCACTCATGTTTTCGGGTGCCTTTTCATCCTGTACCTCTACAAAATCCAAAGAACAATACTTGCTCAGCCTTTTTGAATACTCTCTTATAGCATCCTCTAGATACTGTTCCTTAATTCTCCCCACAGATATAATTGTGATTTTTATATTTCCCACCTACCGTAGTTAATCTCTTTGCTATTTCTCTTGTTAATTTATAAGACTCTCCTGCACCTAATACTACTATGGTATCGCCTTCTTTTACTATAGTAGAAACATGTTTTAGGACTGCATCAAACTTTTCCTCATATACTGCCTTATGTACACCAATTTTTGATATAATTTGATTAATATCAATTGGTTCTATCTTTTTATGTTTTTCTCTACCTAGAAATACTTTAGTTACAATAACGTAATCAGCAAGCGAAAGGGCTTGCGAAAACTCTTCAAAAAATAGGTTCAACCTTGATATTTGATGTGGTTCAATAACAATAATAATCCTTCTATCTGGATAGCTTAATTTAAAAGCATTTATCACAGCACTAACTTCGGTAGGGTGATGTGCATAATCATCAAAAACCATGATATCATTAATACTACATATTAATTCACTTCTTCTACCTATACCCTCAAAAGTTTTGATTGCATCTTTCATTTTACTTGTTTCTATTCCTATTTCCATTGAAGCCGCTATTACTCCCAATATATTTGAAATATTATGTAATCCCTTCAGCATCATTTCAAATTTTTCTGTAGAATTAGAACAGGTTACTTCAAACATAGTTTTTTCTAAATCGCATCCTATGAAGCTCCCTTTATATTCTTTATAAAAAGGAAATTCATATTTATCTTTTATATAGTATCCGATTACCTTAATATCATTCTTTATAATCTCTTCTTTCAACTCACCTAACACTTCTCTAATACCTTGACTTTCCTCATTAACTACAAGAATTTTAGGCTGTGTTAAATTCATTATAAACTTCTTAAACGAATTTTTAACCTCAGTAAAATCTTCAAAGAATTCTGGATGATCCATCTCTATATTATTTATAATTTCTATTTCTGGATGATAATTATGAAAGTTATTATTAAACTCATCAGCCTCACATACAAAAAACTCCGAGTCACCTATCCTTGCTCCGCTCCCCCATGGCTTATAAATCGTGCCCGCTAAAGCCCATGGTTCTAAACCCGCTACTTCTAAAACATTCGCCATGAGTACCGTAGTAGTAGACTTTCCATGTGTACCTGATATAGCAATAGTCTTCTTGTCTTTTTGAATATATTTGCCCATAAATTCTTGCCAAGTCATTAGTATATCCTTTTCACCCGCTTGTACAATCTCAGGATGATCAGGATTAAGATCAAATATAGCTGGCGTTACTGCTAATACATCAATACCATTTAAGTGTTGCTCATCATGTCCTTTCATTATTTCAATATTAAGTTCCTTTAATTTATTATAATAATAACCTTCTGTTGCAGCATCACAGCCGCTTACCTCAAATCCCATCTTTTTTGCAATTATCGCAATAGGTGCCACACCGCTACCACCTATCCCCATAAAATGCACACTCATCTTCTTACTCATATTTCTCCTCCTTAGACTCACCTTAGTCCCTTCTCTAAAAAAAAGGGGTTAGAGGTAAGTTATTTATGTTCTTCTAAATTTTTTATCTCGTTTCTAACTTGTTCTGCCATTGACGCAAGAATACCACTTACGGATACTATCTCCTCCATTGCATTCATTTGTTTTTGACTTATGTCCAAATTTTCCTTTGCTTTTTCACTTGCTTCTTTATTTATATTCAGTAATTTTTCTGATATATGATTTATATCATCTATGTATGTTAAAAGTTGTTTTGTTTTAGATTCACCTGAGTCTAATTCTTGCTTAGTTTCAGTTATTTGTAATACAGTATTAGAAAGAACTAAGCTTATTTCTGCAATATTACTTGATATATTTGTAGCTGATATATTAGTATTTTCTGCTAACTTTCTGATTTCTTGTGCAACAACTGTAAAGCCTCTTCCAGCTTCTCCGGCTCTTGCTGCCTCTATTGATGCATTGAGTGCTAGAAGATTAGTTTTTGCCGATATTTGTTGTATAGTTTCGACAATATCGTTAATAACTTCTGATTTTTCCTTTAGGTTTTTTATTAGTTCTACTGATTTTTCCATAGAATTACTTACAATATTCAAGCTTTCATTTGCCTCTTTAGCATATTTTACACCTGCATCTGCTTTATCCGATGACTCTTGCGATAATATTAATCCTTCACTATTTTTCTCATATGCCTCGCTTGATTTACCACTTAACGTTTTAGTCATACTAGATACTTCCTCCGCAGTGGAAGAAAGTTCTTCTGATATAGAAATAAGATCCTCTGCATTTACGTTTAAAGAATTTTTTATCTTAGTATATGTAGAGTTATCTTTAATTATTTCTATCCCAAACTCCGGATTTCCGTTTTCATCATATATACCAGCTGCCGAGATCAATGATGGTATTTCTTCTTCTTTTTTGTTATGAATAGGAATCCCTACATTATTTAAAGTGTATTTTCCATTCATAGCCTTAGTTATAGGACAATCTTTACATACCTCTGTCTTAAATATGTCATAACATTTCATCCTTTTAGCTTCTGCCTCTGTGTATCCTGTAAGTCTTTGCATCGCTTCTGGGAATTCTACTACATTATAATCAACATCTCTTATGTAATACGGGTCTGTTATAGCATTTTTAAAACCTTCTAACTTTCTTCTCCCAATTTCACATTGTTTAATTTGTTCAATTTCTCTTTCACAATTTCCTTTTTTGCTTATCTTAAACATAACCTTTTCCCCCCCTGGTTAGTAAATAATTGTTATGTTTTTATTATATCATTTTTTATTTATTTCGACAATAAAATTTTTAAAATTTTTATTTTTTAATTTGTATTTATCTTAGTACACGCTTCATCTAATAATTCTTTATTTTCCTCTACATAGTTATATGCTATATTCTTCAGTTCTTTTATATTAGCATCGCTTGCATTATCCATATGACTTAAACTCTTATCTATTTTAGCTTCAAATCTATAGTAATTTCTATTTCCTTTATTTAATATTTGAGTCATTTGGTAGTCAACAGTTTGTGCATTTCCATTTATGCTTGTATCTATTACCGGTCTTACCCAGTTAAGCATACCCCAATTCTTTACTTCTTCATATTTATATTCTTTTATAAATTCCCCTGTTCCTATTGATATTAGTAAAATATTTTCTACTTCCTTATCTTTCTTTAAAACCTCTGCTAATGCACACATACTAGGATTGTTAGCAAAAATACCACCGTCAATATATACATTATTACCTATAGCATATGGTTCAAAATATGTAGGGGCTGCCGCTGTAGCACAACATATATCACTTATCAAGAAGTCTTCTTTTTCATCTTCCCTTGCTTTATCAGTTTTAAAAAAATATGGTTTTCCATTTTTTATATCGTAGCTTGGTATTATCACATTTGTAAGTGCTTGACTTAAATATGCTTGCTTAAAGTAACTCCTCGTAACATTGTTTAGATCTTTGATATTATGTTTTTCGCCTAATATATTTATGATATTATCTAATTGATTTTTAGGTTTAAATATTTTTTCTCCCTCTTTTTCATATAAGCTAACCATATCTTCTGGGATATACTCATGTTTTCCTAGATAATTTGCCTTAGTAAGTCCCAAAGCTATTATCCCTCCTGTAGATGTTCCCGCAATATATTTAAATAACCTATGTATTGGTGTACGCGTTTTTTTATAAATATAATCAAGAATTATAGCTGGTATTATGCCTCTAATACCACCCCCGTCAATAGATAAAATATTTACTTTCCCCATAAAACATCCCACCTTTCTTTTTTGATAGTTTGTAAATAATATTATCTAGACAACAAAAAAAGAATTCCAATTTTGAAATTCTTTCTGGTGCTAAATCAGTTTTTTCAGTTCTTCCCCATTTATCATTTCTTTTTTTTCTAGCTCAATCACTATATTATCTAATTTTCTTATACATTCATCATTGTTATCAATAAGATTATTTATTATGACTATCGCCTTATCTATATCTATTTCATCCACACTTCCTATCGCTGGTAGCTTCAATGTGTTTAGACAGTAATCAACTTTAGGGTCATATATCAGTCCTGCCACTGGTACCCTTTGTTTTGACGCAAATATTATACCATGCAATCTCATGCTTATCATGGCTTTAAAATTTGCTATCACTCCTAACATTTCAAATGCTGCTAATTTATCTTCAATCATATATGTTCTATGTTTCACTTTTTCTATTATTTTATCAGAAATGGTTTTATCATGTTCATGGTGCATATTTAAAAAAACTACATTCATATTCTTGTGTTCTATGATATAATCACATATTTTTGCTATTTTTTCAACATAATAACCATCTTTATTTTTCCATCCCCGCACTGATACACCAAATAGTTCTTTATCCATAGGTATATTATTTTTATCGAAAATATGTTTATATTTTTCTTTTTTGACAAGCTCTAATCCAAAAGCTGGGTCTGCTGTAACTAACATCTTTGGATGATGTACGCCTATTTTTTCTAAGTATTCTTTAGAAGATTCATCTCTTAGTGTTATTACGCTTACTTTATTTACTATCTTACGTGTCATGGTTATGTTTTTTTCTTTAAATATTGGGCCTATCCCATTCGAATATAAAATCACTTTTTTATTCAACTTATTCGCTAGGTTTATTACACCCAAATAGTACATAAGAGACCTAGTGCTTGTCCCATCTTGCAGCAAGGTTCCTCCACCGCATAAAAGTATATCACACTTTAAGACAGCTTTAAATATACTATATGGATTAAAACGATATACCGAATTAACTCCATATAATTTCTTTGTTTGTTCTGGCTTATTTGATAGTACCGTTATCTTTATATCCTTATCTATACGCTTCGCTGTGTTCGTAATAGCGATAAGTATCGCATCGTCACCACTATTTTCAAATCCATAATATCCAAGTATTAGTAAATTTTTCATATCTATTCCTCATTTCCACACTGATTATTTTGAAGTTTTTCTCGTTTTTTAGTTAATGATACTCCTATACCAACTACTAACCAAAACATCGACACAACTCTAAAATCTGACCATGTATATTCAGCAAAACCATTTACAAGTATACCTAAAAATGCTGACAGACATCCTAAAATAATATATTTATTAAACTTATTTCCTGCACCTTGATAGTTTTTAATAAAATTTACTACAACACTAAATGCAAAATATATAAATACTAAAAAGCCTATAATTCCAGTTTCAACAAGTATCTCTAAATACAAATTATGAGCATGCAATGCTGATAAATATTGATGTCTATATAGCAAGTACATTCCTGAAAATGCAGTTACTCCAAAACCAATGCCTGTTAAGTAAAAATTTCTAATCATTTGTATAACATCTTGCCAAAGTGTCACCCTGCTTGAAATAGAAGTATCCTTTGTATTAAAGCTTGTAAGTAACCTTTCTAATACCCTAGGGGCAAATAATACAAGTGATATTATAGCAAGTGGTATAAGTATAATAAGTGCTTGTGCATAATTTAACACCCCTATTGTAAGAAAAGATACAATAAGTCCAAGTAATGATGCTCTAGAATATGTTAATAGTAAGCATACTAATATTATACCATTAAACACCCCTAGAATAAGTTTGTGCCAAATCTTCTTTTTATATAGCATAAGCATTATACCAAGAGGAAGTATAAGTAATAAATATTGTGATAATATATTAGGATTTCCCAAAACAGAATATACTCTAACCTGCAAGTCAGGGTTTACTGTAGTATCTACCCACATTTTATCAATTGGCTTTTCGATAAAAAACTGATATAGCCCATAACTACTTACAATCACATTTGAAATAATCGCCCATGTTACAAGATTTATGTAATCCTTCTTTTCTTCTAAAATCTGTATGCATATTATACAAAATAATAACCCCATTACACTTATTATAAAGTCAGTTATACTGCCTTTGATGGTAACCGATGTAAATGTCGTAACCACCCATACACACAAGAGTGCCACCGCCGGAACATCAAAGAACGTCCTTTTGTACATTGCTTCTTTTCTATATAGTATTCTAAACCCTATCTTTAGTATAAATAGAATTATAATCAAAGCAAGTATCGGTGCCTGCGATGCTCTTACAAAAGGCAAGATAAAAGCTAGAAAATATAAACAATGTTTTTCATTATATATAAGTAATAATATTCCTAATATTACCATAATTAAGCTTAATATCATATTGATTCACTCTCTATCCAATCTAAGTATATAGTATAAATCATGCTATGTCTATATATTTTGAATAAAAGTTCAAAACAACTAGCTCCAAACTTCCAAAACCCTCGTAATATCATAGACACAAAACTTGACTCAGACCATTTTATAAATAATCTAACCGCACTTTTTTTAATATTATACGTCCAGATTATAGTTTTATATGTAATACTATTTTCAAAATATTTTTTTTCTTTATTCTTAAACAAAAAAGAAAAAATAAAGCTATTACCAAACCATCTACTAGCACTTTCTTTGACTCTATACGTCGTTTTATATAAATTACTATTTTGATACCAAATCATTATATTATTAATTAATATAACAACAATCGAACTACTAATTATACCCATATTTTTGCCCCCACAAACTAGACTATTCTTCATTTTTTATCAATCTGTAATATTATAAATATTTCCACCAAATTTTACTTTTGAAGATTTTATAACTATCGCCCCACCTGCTTGCCAGTCTTTATTACCAAACATAAGCCCTCTTTGTTCGTCAAACTTTCCTGTGCCTTTTAAAGTGATAATTATATCACGTCTTGTCTCAACCGGTGCTATTACAATCCTACCATCAGCTGTTTGCACTTCATTTTTAGTCACATCAATTTGTATATTAATAACTTCACCTAATACAGCATTAGAACCATCCTCTAGAAATATATCTTTTTCCTTAACTTGTTCAGCCATTTGTGGTAAGATAGATTTTACAAGCACTTGAATTTCATAAGGCTTTTTATTTTCTAATACATTTACCTTTTTCATGACCATTGACTTATATACAACTGCACAGATAGCTACAATAGCTAATATTACAACCAAATCCACAACATTTATACTACCAAACACTCTTCCCTTCTCATCAATTATTTTCATAATATTTCCTCCCTTTTAGTTTTTTATGTTAAACTTTTTCGTAACTATTCACACCTAGCCCTGACACTCTCGAGCCTGCTCTTTGGCGTGGCAATCCTCTGAATAGTTAAACCTATTCTAATTCCTCTAAGTATACTACCTCATCCTTACAAAACACTACTATCCATTTCTTCAAATTTTTTTCTTTCTCTATATCAACCAATTCTTGTGATTTTGTATATTTTCGTATTTGTCCCCTAGCTTCTTCTATTTCTTTGTTTAGTGCTTCTTCACTGTAGTTTTCCTTCTTTATATACTTTACCTCAAATATTGCATTATATTTTGTTTTTGCTCCTATTCTTGGGAGTAGGGCTATATCTACATATCCGCCACCTAGTTCATCTTCTGATTTTACGTAGTATATTTTGCTCATCATCAGGTATGTCACCATTATCACTTTTACATATTTCTCATCAAATTTTATGAAGTCTCTGTTTGAGAGCTTATTTAGTGTTGTTTGCACTATTTCTAGGTACTCTTTTATTTCTCCTTTTTGTGCTATTTTTATTATTGCGTTTTTTAGTTTGCCTATATCTAAATCATAATCTGCTTCCTCTTTTATTATTTTTCCAAAAAAGTCAAAATACATCTCTTTTATTACATAGTTTGGCACTTGTAGATTTACCATGTTTATTATGCTGTCTTTTATTGTTAGGAATCCTAGGTAGAATAGTAGTGATTTAAAGTCTTCTGACGTAAATTCTTTTGCTAGGCTATATTCTGCTGTTATTGTTACATTTTCCTGTTCATTGCCTTCTATTATTTCTTGTAATATTGTCATGTTTCTTTCTCTATTTTTTAATGTAAATAGGTTACTTATTTTGTTGTAGTCACTTGATATATTTGGATCTATTAATACTTTCGGTCTATTTCCTAGAGTTTGATACTCTGATGCGTAATATAATACCATGTCGCTATTAAATATCCTATTTTTTGCATCTTCATTAAATAGATAGCCATTATAATATCTTTTAAGTAGTGGCATTTCTTTTTTTATATCTATATCCTCACCTATTGTTTCTTTTAGTATATATTCCACTTCTTCTTCTGTAAATCCTAGACATTCGTTTAGTTTTATGTGTCGTGCTTTGTTTTTTGCTATATTAAATCCACTTGTCATACTATCTAGTGTTATCGGACTTACTCCCGTCATGTATATCCTTTGTACTAGCCCATTTTCTGTTCCTATTTTTAGTACTTCATACCACTTTCGTACAAATCCTGTTCTACTTATTGTTTCTTCAAATGTGTCTACTTGGTAGCTTAGCAGTTCATTTGCAAAGTGGTCATATTCGTCTATTATTACATATATTTGACCATTTATTTTTTGTTTTGCCTCTGTTAGGAATTCTTTAAATATTTCTGATGGCATTCCACTAACATTATAATTTGTTTTTATTTGATATTTTATTTCAAAATTTTTTATTCCATCTATTACATTTTTAGTAAAGCCTGTTAACAAACTTTCTTTTGTGTTTGTATTTATTCCTGAGAAGTTGAATTTTAGTACGTAATAACTATTCTTTTTATTAGTCGATTTTTTTGATATATACGTGTCTTTAAATAATTCATCGAATTCATCTTTATATCTTACATCATAATAGTATTCAAGTACCGATGTAAAAAGACTCTTCCCAAATCTCCTCGGTCTTAGAAATACTACATACGGCTCGCCTGATTCTTCTAATATTTCTATATATCTTGTTTTGTCTACGTATATATAATTTTCCTCGACTATTGTTTTATAATCACTTATTCCATACGGTATCTTTTTCATTGCTTGACACCTCTTTTCTATTGGTTTTTGTTAGTTTTACTCCCCCACCGCTACCGCGAAGCCCCCTTGGAGAGGTAGCTTATTGCCTTAGGAGTTTTTTTATGATATCCTCAGTCTGCTTTACCCTTAGAATATATGTAGCTGCTGCATATACCACAACCCCGACTAGTCCTGCTAAAATAATACTTATTAGATTATACACAAAATTGTTGTCTATAGCAATAACTTTATGTAAATTTATTATTAAATTATTCACACATAGATACATTAACAAACTTGCAATTAGAATTTTTGTAGCATTTATAAGTATATCTAGGTTATTCCATTTTCCGTATTTTATTTGAAATAATATATACATAAGCACGGCATTAAATGTTATTGCTATAGATGTCGCAAGTGCAAGCCCTGAAATACCCATTGTTTCGATTAATATTGAGTTCAAAATATAATTTAATCCTACGCTTAATACTGCAACAATTGTAGGAATTATTGTATTCTTTATTGAAAAAAATATCTTACTTATTATTTCTTGAAGAGCAAATCCTATAAAACCAATGCTAAAAAATACAAATGCTGCTTGGGTTAAATCTGCTGATTCTACAGTAAAGTTTTTACGCATGAATGTAAGCTCAACGAAAGGTCTACTTAACGCCACGCATCCGAATAAAGCTGGTAATATCAAATAAAAAATGTTATTTATTATATTTTTTGCATCTTCTTTAAATTCATCAAAGCTTTTTTGACTAAAATTACCTACAAGCTTTGGAAATAGTACCGCACTTATACTATATATAAGAGTTTGCGCAATAGCACCATACATTTGTGCCCCATATCCTAGTGCTGCAACATGTCCTTTTGCAAGATGAGATGCAAAACTAGAATCTATTATAGTATTTATAACATATATAAGCCCTGATAATGCAGCTGGGAAGAAAAGTATGAAAAACTCTTTCATATCCTTATCGCCGATCATTCTAAAGTTTAGTCTATATTTAATTTTGTCTTTGGTTGTAAATGGTAATTGAACGAAAAACTGAAATACCCAAGCTATAAGTATTGATACAATAAGTCCATATATATCAAACCTTTCAACAAAAAACACTAAATATCCTATTATAAATATATTAAAAGGTACACTCATTACAGAATACCCTATAAAATGCTCCTTAGACTGTAATACTGCTCTTATCGCATAAGCTGAAAAGATAAATATTATACTTGGAAATAATATTTTGACAAAGTTTATGGTAAGCTCAAGCCTTTCTCCACTATACCCACTTGCTATAAATGTTGTTATTTGTTCTGCAAATATGACTGCAACTATACTTACACCTATAGTAAGCATTAAAAAAAATGTCAAAACCTTATTAACAAACTGATTTGCTCTTTCACTTTCCCCTTGACTATAGTACCTCGTAATAATAGGTACTATACTTACTGTTATAGCTGTACCTACTGCCATAAATATCAATACCGTAAGTCTTTGTGCCATCATATATGCATCTGCCTTTATGCCAGTGGCAAAATGGCTTCCTATAAAAGCATCCCTAATAAAACCTAATAATTTGGTAGCCAAAGTCAATACCAAAACTATTATTACTGCATTTAATGTATTTTTATTTTTATTTTTTTTCATTTTATGTTCTCCAATCCCACTTCTCTATGTTAACTTTTACTCCATATTCTAGTATTTAAATTTAATTCTTCTACTATACTTATTGCAAACTGTAAATCTTCAAAATACTGCTGCATTGGTGCAAAATCATAAAGTGTTTTAAATATATCTGGTTCAAATAGGTTTCTAGCATATTCTATTGCTACATAAATTTTATTATTCACAAAAGATGCATAGACTGGTCTTCCTGTTTTTTGTTTGAAGCTTTTTAGTCTATCCATTAAGCTTGGCGTCAGTATGTATCGAGCTTCTATTTGGTCGGTTGAGTATACTTCAAAAAGTCTCTCAAACTCTGGATCTTCTAGCATTACTCTATCCTTTCCAGCAAAAAGCCACCTTTTTTTATAGTCTGGTAACACTCTTGTAATTCCACTAAAGTTTTTATTATAATCTGCCATAAAAAACAACCCTTTAAATATTGTATGCACCGTTCTATGTTTACCTGTTCCTGATTCTTTTTCTGCTTTTATCTCAGAAAATTCGATTTTAGTTCCCTTTTTCTGCCCTAACTTATCTAGGTATTCTTGGTCTACTATAACCCCCGAAACATAGTCGTCTCCCGAATATTTATTAGGTGTAGTATCGAATATCTCGCAACAATTAAAAATATTATCTGATATACAACTATTCTTTTTATATATAAAGCTATCATCAAAAAATCCAACTATCTTTTCTATTATTTTATCCTTAAAATCAGATACATATGACTTTTTCATCCAATATAAAATAGCACCGCAAATAGCGACATAAAAAAATGTCAATTGTAGTAATGGCTCCCCATCTACTCGAAGTAATTCTTGATTTCCAAATACGAGTATAGCTATTGGTATTATCACCATTACAACAAGAACTACTGTTGTTTTCTTTAATACCTTTATCCTTTGATTTTCCAAAGGCTCGATAGATTGTACAATCTGCGTTTCAAAATAATCCCTAAACTCCTCAAGTGTTTTCATTAAAGTGTCCTCCCTATTTATTTTCAGTTAATAAATTTTCAAGACCGCCATTATATATAATATTTAAAAGTTTATTAGCATGCTCTAGTGCATATAAAAGCTGTTCCTCTGTTATAAGCTTCTTTTGCCTTGCCTCCGATAATTCATCTAAATCAAGTACCCTTACCTCACCATTTCTATACACCACGATATCAACAAGCAAGTCTATTTCTGTATATGTATTAGTAAATTTATCCCTCTCTACCTGCATTATATCACAATAGTAATGGTCTAATTCATTATTATAATTATATACTTTAGCTACTTTAAACCCTTTATTTATATAAAGATATGAAATACCATACTTTATATCCTCTCTGTTATGTATAGGAACCCATCTGCTCACTAAAAGCTCCTCATCTACATAAATCACCTCATCCCCTGATATATCTACAGTTTCATTAGGAATGTATCGCTTTCTTAGTAATTTGACGCTTTGCATTTGTTATTTCACCTCATTTTCTAGTTCTTCCCTTGCTACAAATTTTTTTATATTTTCCATTGTAACATGTGCTATACTGTCTAGTGCTTCTTGTGTAAAAAACGCCTGATGCGAGGTTACCAGCACGTTAGGTAATGTTAGCAACCTAGATAACACATCATCTTCTATTATTTCATCTGAGTTATCTTCAAAAAAATAGTTGGACTCTTCCTCATAAACATCAAGCCCTGCATGCCCTATTTTGCCTAACTTTAGTCCCCCTAGTAATTCCCTCGTATCTATTAAGCTCCCTCTACTTGTATTTATTATCATTACACCGTGCTTCATTTTATTTATAGAATCTTTATTTATTAAATGCATAGTCTCCTTTGTAAGCGGACAATGCAAGGTTATTATATCAGATTTTTGATATAACTCATCTAAATTTACATACAAAAATCCCTTTTCCTCTGCATATAGAAGATTAGGAAATGGATCATATGCTAGTATATTTGCACCAAAACCTTTTAATATATCAATCATAACTTTCCCGATTTTGCCTGTTCCTATTACGCCTACTATTTTCCCGTGTATATCAAACCCTAGTAAACCTTTGAGCGAAAAATTATTTTCCTTTGTTCTATAATATGCCCTATGACAGTTTCTATTTAATGTCATTATAAGTGCCATGGCATGTTCCGCAACTGCATATGGTGAGTAATCCGGCACTCTTGCTGCCCTTATGCCATCCCCTAATGCGTTTAAATCAACATTATTATAACCTGCACATCTAAGTGCAATAAGCCCAACTTTATATTCTCTCAATTTTTGTATTACTCGTTCATTCACATCATCATTTACAAACACACACACCACATCATACCCCTTT
>Ga0154526_1028_pt1 | contig 15954 bp, 14 predicted proteins | sample RifGroE2_FD_105669 | JGI IMG/M metagenome (GOLD analysis project Ga0154526, IMG submission 105669) | Clostridiales bacterium GWE2_32_10
TAACGGGTTTTAGGAAAATGAAAGAGCATATACAGGCATCACCGTTTAAAGATGATTAACTATTACAGTATTATGAAAGGGAGGGAGAGTTAATGAATTCACCGGATATATATTTTCCTAATCTGGGGATAGAGGTGGCAAAATTACATAGGGAAGCATTTAGTTTGTTTGGTTTAGATGTGTATTGGTATGGGATTATAATAACTATGGGCATAATGATTGGTATATATTTATCTGGGAGAGAAGCAAAAAAAACAGGGCAAAGTGTTGACATTTATTATGATTTTGCTATAATAGTAATATTGTGTGCTTTTGTAGGTGCAAGACTATACTACGTAGCATTTAAATGGGAAGATTATAAAGATAATCTACTTAAAATATTTGCTATAAGGGAAGGTGGTATAGCTATATATGGTGCAGTAATTGCTGCTGCACTTACAGCAATAATCTATACAAGAGTAAAGAAAATAAAGTTTGGGTTATTTGTAGATACAATTATACCCAGCTTGATTTTAGGACAAGCAATAGGTAGATGGGGGAACTTCTTTAATAAAGAAGCCTTCGGAGGATATACGAATAACTTATTTGCAATGGCTATAAAAAAAGACGTTGCGAGTTACATACCAGATAGTCTAGTAGGCAAAGATGTTTTATACAAAGGAGTCTCATACATACAAGTTCATCCCACTTTTTTATACGAATCATTATGGAATCTTATGGTATTTTTGATACTTATTTTCTATAAAAGACATAAAAAATATAACGGAGAGCTGCTTGTATTGTATTTGATAGGATACTCGCTAGGACGGGTTTGGATAGAGGGACTAAGGACAGACCAACTACTCATAGCTGGTACTAACATGCCAGTATCACAACTTTTATCAGCGATTTTGCTAATATGTGCAACAATTTACGAAATTTATAAATTATTATCTAAAAAACGATTGACAAATAATGTATAGTGTTGTAAAATAATGGAATAGAAAACAAAATAACAAGGGGGTCATAAAAATGAAAAAATTTGCTGAACAAATCGATGTACTAAGAATGAAATTAAACGAACTTATTAGAAATAATGCTGATTATATGGAAATATATAAGGTTAGTGTTGAGTTAGATGAACTTATAGCACAGTTTTATGATAGACAAGCCCAGGAAAAAGAAGCGTGCTGAGTAGTATAAAAGGTCTCGCCTGTGCTAGAGGTCGGATATCTGAGATCAGATGTCGGAGCTTAGTATATGGCGAATTTTTTTATAAAGAAAAAGAGGAGGAATATACAATGGATAAAAAGACTTATTACATAACAACGCCTATATATTACCCAAGTGGTAAGTTTCATATAGGAACAGCCTATACAACTATTGCAGGGGATGTACTTGCTAGGTATAAGAGGATGAGGGGATATGATGTTAGGTATTTAACAGGAATGGATGAACATGGTCAAAAGATAGAACAAGTAGCCAAAGGCACAGGGGTGACTCCACAAAAGCATGTTGATAATATGGCTGATGAGGCTAAGAAACTATGGAATATGCTTGATATATCATATGATGATTTTATAAGAACAACTGAAGAACGGCATAAAAAGGTAGTAGAAAGAATATTTGAAAAGTTTTTGGCACAGGATGATATCTATAAAGATAACTATGAAGGTTTGTACTGTATGCCTTGCGAATCATTTTTTACAGAAACCCAACTGATTGATGGAAAATGTCCAGATTGTGGCAGAGAAGTGAGCAAAATAAAAGAAGAATCATATTTCTTTAGAATGAGTAAGTATGTAGATAGATTAATTAAGCATTATGAAGAAAATCCTGATTTTATTGAGCCAGAATCAAGAAAAACTGAAATGATAAATAACTTTATAAAACCAGGACTCGAGGATTTGTGTGTTTCAAGAACTACTTTTGATTGGGGAATAAAAGTACCAAGTGATCCTAAGCATGTTATATATGTATGGATAGATGCACTTACTAACTACATTACGTCGCTTGGATATAATGTAGATGACGAAAGTGATGAATTATTTAATAAATTTTGGCCAGCGGATGTACATTTAGTAGGCAAAGATATTGTAAGATTTCATGTTATATATTGGCCAATAATGCTTATGGCACTAGGATTACCATTATCTAAAAAGGTGCATGGACACGGATTCTTTATGATGAAAGATGGGAAAATGAGCAAGTCAAAGGGAAATGTTATATACCCAGATGTTTTGGCTGAAAAATATGGAGTAGATGCGATAAGATATTATTTGCTTCGTGAGCTTCCTTTTGGACAGGATGGAGTATTTACACCAGAAGATTTTATAAAAAGAATAAATTATGACTTGGCAAATGATTTAGGAAATCTATTAAGCAGAACGATAGCCATGGTAGATAAATACTTTGGTGGTGAAGTGCCAAAATATAATGGAAATGTAACCGATTATGATGAAAATATAAAAAGCTTCAGTATACAAACAGTTAAAAAAGTTGAAGAAGCAATCGAAAAAATCCAACTTTCAGTAGCTCTTACAGAAATATGGGCATTTGTCTCTAGAGTGAATAAATACATAGATGAAACAGCACCATGGGTACTAGCAAAAGACGAAGACAGAAAAGAAGAACTTGCCTCTGTTATGTACCACCTTGCAGAAAGTCTTAGATACATAGGTATAATGTTAACACCTTTCTTGGTAAAAAGTACAGAGAAAATATTTAATCAGTTAGGAATAGAGCAGAAACAAGAATGGGATAGCTTATATAACTTTGGTGAAAACACATTTACAGGCAGGATACTTAAAGGCGATGTACTATTTCCAAGGTTAGAAGTAGAAAAAGAACTAGAGGTTATAAAAGAGATGATGTTGGTATGATGCTTGGGAAGATAAATTTAAAGAAGATGGTGAAGGCTTTTATGCAGGTAGTAGTTATTGTTATAATGATATTAACTATTTTGTATTTGGGTATAAATATATACGTTAATTTGCTTTCTAAAAATTATATTACAACTATAGATAATGTAGAGCCTAAACAAGCTGTTATGGTACTTGGGGCACATGTTTTTCAAAGTGGGAACGTATCACCCATATTACAAGATAGGCTAGAGATAGCAATAGAATTATATAAAAAAAGAAAGGTAAAGAAGATACTGATGAGTGGTGACCATGGACAAAAAGGTTATGATGAAGTAAATGCGATGAGAAAATACGCAATAAAAAAAGGGGTTCCTGAGGCTGATATATTCATGGACCATGCAGGATTTAGTACATACGAGAGTGTATACAGGGCAAAGTATATATTTGGACTTAATGACATGATAATATCAACTCAGGAATATCATTTAAAGCGAGCTATATTCCTAGCAAAAGAATTTAACATAAATGCATCAGGAATATCCGCAGACTTGCGACCATATATGAATATGGAATATTATAAAATAAGGGAAAGCATAGCAGTATGCAAAGATGTATTCTTCTCTATATTAAAGGTAAAGCCAAAGTATCTAGGCGAGAAAATAGACATAACAGGGGATGGAAGAAAAACACGAGGATAAAAGTAAAGGGGTGGGAATAAATGTTTGATACACATGCACATTATAATGATGGTAGATTTAATAATGATAGAGATGAATTTCTACCAGATTTGAAAAACAAAGGTATTAGTCTTGTATTAAACTGCGGAGCTGATTTAAAATCTTCAATTGCTAGTATAGAGCTTGCTAAAAAATATGATTTTATCTATGCATCAGTAGGCGTGCATCCGCATGATGTTAAAGATTTAAAAGATGGTGACATAGAAAAGCTTCGAGTTATGGCGAAAGAATCAAAGGTGGTTGCTATTGGTGAGATAGGTCTTGATTATCACTATGATTATTCACCGAGAGATTTGCAAAAGTTTTGGTTTGAGAAACAAATAGCACTAGCAGATGAGCTAAAGCTTCCTATAATAATACACAGCAGAGAAGCTTGTATGGATACATTAAATATTGTAAAGAAACACTATAATACTAACATGCGAGGAATAATACATGCTTTTAGCGAAAGTCTTGATATTGCAAAGGAATACGTAAATATGGGATTTTACCTAGGTATAGGTGGGGTAATTACATTTAAAAATGCTAAAAAATTGGTAGAGGTAGTAGAAAATATAGACATAGAACACCTAGTGATAGAAACAGACGCACCATACCTTTCACCAGAACCAAACCGCGGCAAGAGAAACGACTCGACTAATTTGGTTTATGTCGTAAAAAAGATTGCGGAGATAAAGGGAATGGGTGAAGATGAGGTTGTGAAGGTGACTACGAAAAATGGGATGAGGGTATTTGGTGTAGATGGAATGTGATATTGGTTTATGAAAGGAGATGAGAGATATGGCAAAACAAAAGAGTGGAAATGTAGAAATAATGAAAGTTTTTAAAAGAGAAAATATATCTGCAAAAAGGGATTTTAGAACACATGGAGTGCAAGTTGATGATATGAATAGTATATTAGAGGCCTCACGTATTATAGCAGAATTTGAAAGAGTTAATCCGAATTTGAAATATAATGTAACATTTGGAACTTTACCTAAAGAAGAGCCTAAATTTACAATTGGAATTGAACTTTAAAAATTTATATTAGGAGATGTGTTATAAATACGACGAAGAGTTGTATTAAATTGGAGGGGGAGGAAAATAATGAAGAAAATAGTTTTAAGTTTACTTGTGATTATGTTTATTACTAGTTTTTGTGAGATTAGTAATGCAGAGGGACAAATAAGAGTATTACTAAATGGGCAGGAAATATTTTTTGAAGACCAGGAGCCAGTAATAGTAAATGATAGGACGTTAGTACCAGTTAGAAAAATATTTGAAGAGCTAGGGTTAACAGTCGGATGGGATGAAGCTACGCAAAAAGTGACAGGTGAAAATGAGGGTAAGAAGATAGAGCTATACATAAACAGTACTGCGGCAAAAATAAATGGAAGTGGTACGGAAATAGATGTACCAGCACAAATAATAAATGGAAGGACTATGGTGCCACTAAGATTTATAAGTGAAAGCTTAGATAAGGAAGTTACATGGGATGGGGATACCATGACAGTAGATATAGACGAGCAAGAGCTAGATATTATAAAGGATGAGGCAACAACGAGTGTTAATATAAAAAAGGGGAATATACGAGTTAATGTGCCAATTAGATTAATAGAAGATGGTGAATATAAATTGGATATATCAGATGCAGTAGTGTATGAAAAAGAAGTTTTGGCATTCAAATTGTCGGATTTAGTAAATACTAATGGAATATTATGGGGTCAATATAAATCTGTAAATACTAATATTGATGATCGTTACAAGTTTGCTTCAATTATATGTAATGACTTAGTACGTATAGAAGATGCAAATAAAAATGGGATAAATGAAATATATATCTATTTAGATGCCTATGAGGGTGCAGAAAATATTTATATGTTTGAAAAGCATGAAGGTAAGTATATACTTATGTTACAGGGAGAAAATGTAGGTAGAAATTTTAAATATATAGATGTAGATAATGATGGAAATTATGATGCAATAGTAACTGAAAATTATGAAGGTGAAAAATATGGTGGAAACAAGTCGTTAGAAGTGGTGTATAAATTGAATCAATATAACAAATATGAGTTTTCGTATGATTTATCTTGTGAATATCATCTAAATATACTTAATGAAAAAAGAATAGAATTTAAAAGAAACAGAAATGAAAGTACATTTGCAGAATTAATATTAAGTATGGTAACTTATGGAGATGTAACTGAAATAAATGATTTAATAACTGAAAATGAAGATTTGGTAAATAGTGAAAATTATAATTATGAAATGGAATATGACATAGACTACTTAGCGTGGTATGGAAATATAAGATGGTTTTTTCAGTATAATTTAGATGCTGCAAATTCGTATAAACTAATATGGGAAGATTATGCTTTAAATAAAAAGGATGAAATAATTGGTGATTTGAATACAGAGGGGTTACGAGAGTATATAAAAGGATTACCTATACCAGATTCGGTTGATAAGAGTGAATTAATACAGGTTTTAAAAGATGACTTAGATAACGATGGACAAGATGAGTATGTAGTTTCCTTTGGATCCTCAGGAGAGTGGATGGATATGTTTTATAAGATAACTTATGTTATTAAAAAAACAGAAAATGGGTTTGAAAGAATTCAAGATACTATAGCTTCTTGGGGATATAATATTTATAATATAGAAACTGTTAGATTAAATAATTCTAATGACAAATATATATATGTAGAACTTACTAATGGAGCACATCCGCTAGGATGTGAAATATATGCACTCAGGGATAATAGTTTAGAAACATTATTGTCCGTATCGTCTCCTACTGGAGATGGTTCATGTGATCTTGTTGATACTGATGAAGACGGTGTATATGATGGAGTAGTAACCATGAGGAGTGATTATGGTACATATTATCATTATATAGATAGATATTATAAATGGGATGGGAATAGTTTTTCTGAAAGAGAAAACAACTACGATATAGAGGAATATCCAACCAAACCAGAAGATGTTATATATCAATACATAGATATTTTATGGCTTGAGAAACATTATGGACAAAATATCCAAACACAAGACAGAATAAATGAAATAAGGTTTAATAGCGAAATTGAAAAAGTTGATTTGACTAAATATATTGAAAATTATCATTCAGAATGGAGTAATGAGTCAAATTTAAAATTTCAAAGAATAAAATATAACGATAGTTATATGGAAATAGTTGTTGATTTACAAGAAGGAAATTTAGAGAATCCGTTAACGTTTACATTAAATAAAGATAATGATAGATGGAGGATTAGTGATATAAAGTAAAAATTGTGATTTTTACAAAAGTATGTTATATGGGTGGTGAAAAGATGCTAACTAGAGAAGAATTAAAGGTAATTATAGAAGAGGGAGAGGGGTACAAGATTGAGTTTAAGGAATCGGCAGATAAGACACTCGCCGAGGAAGTTTGTGCTTTTTTGAATGCATCAGGTGGATTGTTGTTGTTAGGTATATCTGATAATGGTATGATAAAAGGTATAGACGTTTCAAATGTTAATCGTTCTAGGGTACAGGATACATTAAGGCAAATTGAACCTAGTGTGAATCTGAATGTAGAAATACAAGAAAACTTGATTTTAATAAGGGTCCCTGAAGGCAAAAGTAAGCCGTACAGTTGCTCTAAAGGATTTTATCTGAGAGTAGGTCCGAACTCACAGAAGTTAGAAAGAAATGAGATAATAGAGTTTATACAGGCAGAAGGAAAGGTAAGATTTGATGAGCAGGTGAGTATAGAGATAGAGGTGGATAAGGAATTAGATGAAAAAACATATAAACGGTTTTTAAAACTTGCAAAAATAACAGATGCTTTACCAGCGGAGCTTATGTTGAAAAATCTGGGATGTGCTATAGATAAAAATGGCAAAACGATTTTTACAAATGCAGGGTTACTATTTTTTATAAAAGATTATGATTATTATGTAATGCAAGGAAAAGTAGTGTGTGCTCTTTATAAAGGAAATGAAAAACTGTATATAATAGATAAAAAGGATTTTTCAAATAATCTTATTTCTGCGATAGATGATACGATGGCATTTTTGGAAAAACATTTAAATTTAAGGTATGAAATAAATAATGAGAATATAATTAGAAAAGAAATTTTAGAAATACCACAGGTTGCTCTAAAAGAGGTAGTTACAAATGCAATATGTCATAGAGATTATTTTGAAAAAGGAACGAATGTAATGATTGAAATATTCGATGATAGGGTAGAGATAACAAACTCAGGTGGATTACCTAAAGGATTACCTGAAAGTAAATTTGGAACAATGAGTGTTCCGAGGAATCCTATAATAGCAAATATTCTACATAGAGCAGAATATATTGAGAAGATGGGAACAGGAATACACAGAATTAAAACTGCATGTACATTAGCAGGTCTTCTTGAACCAGAGTTTGAGATTAGTGATAGCTATTTTATTGTAAGATTCATTAGAGAACGAGGATGGAGTGGTAAAGCGTCGGTGTATGAAAAAGAGGAAGAAATTAAATTTAGTAAAACACAGCTTAAAATATTAGAATTAATTAAAGGAAACAGGGAGTTAACTGCAGAAAAAATATCTAAAGAGCTTGATTTATCAGAAAGACAAGTACAAACTAATATGTCTACACTAAAAAAACTAGGAGTACTGAAAAGAAATGGTAATAAGAGGTCAGGTTATTGGGAAGTAGATATATGAAACTTCGTATAAACTTCGTATAAACTTCGTATAAACTTCGTATAAACTTCGTATAAACTTCGTATAAAAAAATAAAAATTAGGAGGAAAAAATATGATAACAGTTACAAAGGTAGGGCTCAGATTTGGGGCTAAGAAGTTGTTTGAGGATGTAAATGTGATGTTTACAGAAGGAAATTGCTATGGGGTAATAGGTGCTAATGGTGCCGGAAAGACTACATTTATGAAGATACTCTCAGGAGAGATAGAGCCGAATGAAGGTGATGTATCAATAAAACCAGGCAAAAGGATGGCAGTGCTTAAGCAAAACCATTTTGAATTTGATGAGTTTGTAGTTAGGGATACCGTTATAATGGGGCATAAGAGGTTGTATGACATCATGAAGGAAAAGGATGAGATATATGAAAAAGCAGATTTTACAGACGAAGATGGTATACGGGCATCGGAGCTTGAAGCGGATTTTGCAGAGCTTGATGGTTGGAATGCGGAATCAAATGCGGAAAAGCTTTTGAATGGTTTAGGACTTGATGAAGAATTATTTGAAAAGAAAATGAAAGACTTAAAAGGGTCAGAAAAGGTAAAAGTGTTACTCGCACAAGCACTTTTTGGAACACCTGATGTTTTGCTACTAGATGAGCCAACAAACCACTTAGACTTTAGGGCTATAAACTGGCTTGAGGAGTTTTTGCTCGACTATCCTAATACTGTGATTGTAATATCGCATGATAGGCATTTCCTAAATAAAATATGTACGCATATGCTCGATATAGACTTCCAAAAGGCTACACTGTACACAGGTAATTATGATTTTTGGTACGAGTCTAGTCAGCTAGCACTTAGAATGGCAAAGGATCAAAATAAAAAGAAGGAAGAGAAAATATTAGAGCTTCAGAAATTTATTGAACGATTTAGTGCAAATGCTTCTAAGTCTAAGCAAGCGACTTCCAGAAAGAAGCTATTAGAAAAGATTACATTAGACGACATAAAACCATCTTCAAGGAAATATCCTTTTGTAGGATTTACTCCTGAAAGGGAAGCAGGGAAAGACATACTTACTGTAGATGGAATAAGTAAGACAATAAATGGTGTAAAGGTTTTAGATAATATCTCATTTAACCTTAATAAAGGTGACAAAATCGTGGTTTTAGGTAAGGATGAATTAGCACAAACGACGCTATTTAGAATACTTATGGGAGAAATAGAACCAGATAGTGGTACATATAAATGGGGAGTTACAACAACAAGAGATTATCTGCCGAAGGACAACCACCAATATTTTGACGGGGTGGAGCTTAATATGATTGACTGGCTAAGACAATTTTCTAAAGACCAGTCAGAAAGTTTTGTCAGAGGATTTTTAGGTAAAATGCTATTTTCAAATGAGGAACCTTTAAAGAAGGTAAATGTTTTATCAGGAGGGGAGAAGGTTAGATGTATGTTCTCAAAACTAATGCTTTCAGGAGCTAATGTGTTAATGCTAGATGAACCTACTAACCACCTAGATTTAGAGTCAATACAAGCAGTTAATGACGGACTTGTGGCATTTAAAGGAACAATGCTATTTACTTCACATGACCACCAATTTATAAACACAATAGCTAATAGAGTTATAGAGATAACACCGAAAGGCGTGTTTGATAAACAGGTAAGCTTTGATGAGTTTTTAGGAAATGATGAGTATCAAAAGAGGATACAAGAGATGTATCAGTAAGAAACTGGATTGCCACGCCAAAAATAGGCTCGCAATGACAGGGCAGGTCTGAACTGTAACGAAAAATGAGATTTTAGTTTAAAAAATATTTGACAATATATAGATAATGTGGTATTATATTATTACTAAGGTACCTTTACTCAGGTTTTGGCGACTCTCCAACCGAATCTTGGTAAATGGTGGATTAGATAAAATTTATTAAGGAGGGATAATTATGACAAAAGAAAGAAAACAAGAAATTGTTGCAGAATTTGGTAAGACTGCTACAGACACAGGTTCACCAGAGGTTCAAGTTGCATTACTTACAGAAAGAATAAATCAACTGACTGCACACTTGAAAGATCATATGAAGGATCACCACTCACGTAGAGGATTACTCAAGATGGTTGGTAAAAGAAGAAGACTGCAAAACTATATAAAAGCACAAGATATCGAAAAATATCGTGAATTAAATAAAAGATTGAATTTGAGGAAGTAGCATAAACAAATAAAAACCCTAATATAATTATATAAGTTAAAGCTTATTAATTATATTGGGGTGATTTTTTTGAGAGTTTTAAGATATAATTCTAGAGGAAATGATGTGAAAGTACTACAATCAGTACTAAATAAAATAGGATATGGACCGATTGTAGTTGATGGTGTATTTGGGAATAAAACACTTACAGAGGTTAAAAATTTCCAAAGAAACTATAGACTAGTTCCAGATGGAATAGTAGGGCAGAAAACTTGGCAGGTACTTGAGAAATTTTTGCTTGGGTATGCTCAGTATACTATAAAATCAGGAGATACATTAAGCGGTATAGCAAGAAGATTTAACACTACAGTTCCCTTCATAGAGGCTGCAAACCCAGGCTTGATACCAACTGGATTAAGGGTGGCACAAAGAATAATAGTACCATATGGGATAGATGTTGTGCTAGAAGACGTGGGGTATACATATGAGGTGCTAGATTATAATGTAAGGGGGTTAAAGGCTAGGTATCCATTTATAGGAGTTGAGGTACCAGGTAAAAGTGTACTAGGGCGAAATTTATATGCTTTGAAGATAGGTGTTGGACCGAATAAGGTGTTTTATAACGCTGCACACCATTCCCTTGAATGGATTACATCGCCACTGCTTATGAAGTGGCTAGAAAACTTTGCCGAGGGTTATGTTATGAATTCGAATATAAGGGGATATAACATACGAGATTTATACAATAAGGCAACAATATACATAATGCCAATGGTAAATCCTGATGGAATAGAGCTTGTAATAAATGGACTACGACCTACAAATCCTAACTATGCAAATCTAATAAGATGGAATAATGGAAGTATGGATTTTTCTAGAACGTGGCAAGCAAATAATAAAGGTGTGGATTTAAACCATAATTATAATGCAGGTTGGGAAGAATATCAGCAAGTTCAGAGGGAATTAGGAATAACAGGACCAGCTCCTAGTAAATATAGCGGACCATCTCCAGAATCAGAACCAGAAAGTAAAACAGTTGCAGATTTTACCCGAAGAATAAATCCAAGACTTGTCCTAGCATACCATTCACAAGGTGAGGTTATATACTGGAACTTTATGAATATGGCAACCGAGGAAGCAAGAAGGATTGGGGAGATGTTTGAAGGGGTAAGTGGATATATATTAGAAGAGACTTATGGAACAAGCTCATATACTGGATATAAGGATTGGTTTATAAAAGAATATAGACGCCCAGGTTATACCATAGAAGTTGGAAAAGGAGAAAACCCCTTACCGATAAGCGAGTTTCCGGAAATATATAATGATAACGAAGAATTATTATTACTCGCATCGGTAGTATAGAATATAGCAGCATGTCATTCTGAGAAACGAAGCAATCTCGCTTTGTGTCATCCTGGGGATTTTATTCATACATCATTTTATACATATCGGATGCGAATTTTTTAACATCAAAATTTGCATCTGTTATGTACCATTCGGGCTTTACAGGTGGTGTTGAGGAAGCATTGAATTTTGATACCCACATGTTATAATTTCTTAAAGATATTGAATAAGGTAATATTTCAAAGAATAAATGGGGGTGTTCTTTTAATCCTGCTTCTAGTTTTTCAGTACCCTTTGATTCTATAAAATGAGCAAATCCAACAACCTCGTTTATTTTATCTATTGCAACATGATTTAATTTAAAAGTATTTATTGTAAATTTTCGTATAATGAGATACATAACTATATATAATAGGAAAATCTGTACAGTTGTTTCATTTCCTATTATTGAATAAATTGGGATTGAAAGTGAAATATTTATCACAAGCCCGATAACAGCAAAAAGTAAGATAAAAAGAGTTATTCCAAATTTAAGTAAATAGCTAATAATATAGGAAATGCTTGTAGCCCTTTTTTGCCCATTTTGTAAAATGAGAAGATTTGTATATATCCAGTGTATTACTAAGGAAAACAACCCACCTATAGATAATGAAAAAGGCAAATCCCATGTAACAAAGTAAAAGAAATTTGATATAACCGAAACTAGGATTATAAGTGCAGAACATTTGATAAATATAAGTCGAGTACTATAGAAAGTATCAAAAGGCTTATACTGTGTCTTGATTTTAGAAATCACATTAAGTCTAGCCTTAAACGCTAGCTTTTTTATTTTAAATCTATTTTTATACAAGGATATAGACTGTCCTAGTGAAAATATCGCGTTAAAGAAATTTATTTCATAGTCATCTTCAGATTTAATATCGCTAGTTTTGGTTATGAAAAACTCAGTAGTTGCAAATACACCTAGATGCTTTAACAACTTCTTTTCAATTTTTACAAACCCCTTATTAGCCCATTGCATCATAATAGAATTAACATCATGTGTGTCTAGGCTATGGTTATATAAATACTTTATTTCAGCACAATTAAGATTAAATGGTGGAGTGTGCGATGTATTTGGTTTAATACTACGTCTGTTTAGCTTGAATTCTAAATAGGAAATAAGAGATAATGTAAAGATTATAAATATACCCACGATTAATACATTAGGTATAATATTTTTAGGTTTTTGGGTAACGTCTAAAAAATATTTATTAGGTAATGATATAGTTAAAATAAGTACTTCATTTGGGTTTAGTGCTCGTATTGTGTTGCCGAAAATAGTATTATCACGAACATCCCAAATAACACTAGAGTCATCACGTGCTTTTGAAGCATCAGTGCTAAGCATGATATTTGAATGAGTAAAAGATTTTGGGAGTTCTACCTTAAAATTGCATCTATAAATGTTTGAATTCCATGTATTATTTAGTATATTCCAATTTATCTCATCCCTATAGCTGTATATGTCTTCACCCATATCATAATAATAGGAGATAATATAGGTTTTATAGCCGCTTATTAATTGATCGGGTGAGCCTATTTCTATGTCGAGATAATCCCCATCTTTTTCGAGAGTATAATTATAAAGAATATTCTCTTCATTTATTATATTTATGTCAGAAACATTATGCTTGTAATTATAATATTTGATAGGAATTCTCTTAGTTATTCCTACGGATTCTTGGCTAAAATAAACTAAAATAGTTTCAGTTACATTGTAAATATTATTGTTGTTGATAGATATATTTACGTCATAACTTTTTATAGTGTAATTATTATCAGTAACAGCAAGAGGGGTTGACACAACGATAAAAAACAACGACATCAGTAAAATTTTAATGACTTGATCAAAACAACGAGTTTTCATAATCTACCTCCCAGATAAATTTTCAATATATTATATCAAACTTTATAGTATTTTGTAAAGAAGATATTTTTTAAATTAGAAAATCGAATAAAATGCACAATCGTTGTCATAAAATGTTATAATGAAAAAAAATCAGGTCATTCATTCATGAAATATTACTGTTAAATTAGGATTTGTAGACAAGGTAGTAAAAATATGGTAATATTAAAAAATCTGAGGCAGAATAAATTGACGGGAGGTAATAAGATGGATTTTGAAAATGTGTATTATGTGTTACTAGAAGTAAATGATGACAAGGACATGTTTTTTGATTTGCAAGATGAAAATATGTTTTTGAAGATATTGAAGGTAAAGCTATGTGAAGCTGGTTTTAATATGTATGCATTTTGTCTAAGTCATAGACAGATTTATTTCCTAATAAGTGCCATTGATAATGGGATAGGGGAAGTAATACGAAGAATAAAACTAAACTACGTAGTATATTTTAAAAAGAAATATGATAAGGACGTATATATATTTAAGAAAGGATTTAGATATAATAAGGTAAAGGATGAAAAAGAATTTAAGGAAATTATTAGATATACACATAAAATTAGAAAAAATGATTATTACAATGAAGTAGTAGATAAATATATAGGAAATAGCTATCTAGATTATAGTAAAGAGCTACCTGATTATATAGATACTGAAACTGTATTTAAAATGTTCTCTAAAAATATAAAGTTAGGCAAGAAAGAATTTATAAAATTTAATGGTGGAGAATCTGAATTTGAAGTAACAGATTTCAAGATAGAGCAGGATATATTAGAAGAAGCAAAATCAGATATTGCAAATGATGTAATAAGGGCATTTCTAAAGCGAAATAAGACTACACTTGAGGCACTAAGGTATAATGAAAATAAGAAACTCAAAAACAGGCTGATACATATTTTACAAAAAGAAAATCTAGAGTACAAAGGGCAATTTTAAATTAAAAAAGGAGATGGTGGTTTGATGAATAAGGTTTTAAATACGGCGATGATAACTGGAATAATGGCTGTCGGGTTGGCTGTTAATGTAAATGCAGTGGGGAGATTTTCTGATGTGAATGATGGGGAGTGGTATTTAAAGAATGTGGATAAACTTGTTGAAAAGAATATTGTTGCAGGTTTTCCTGACGGAACATTTAAACCTAACAATGGCGTACAGGCTGATCAGTTTATCAAGATGATGCTTATAGGACTTGGAGATAATGACATACAAAATGGAACAGAGTATTGGGCTAGCGAATACATAAAGAAAGCCACCGAACTAAATATCTTAAGAACCGATGATTTCGAAATATACCACGGTAGCTATGATTATACCAGAGCTATCACAAGGGAAGAGATGGCTATACTCATAAACCGTGCTTTAGCAGGCAAAGAAGATGACGTCATTGATGCTATTGAAGACCAGAAAGCATATGCAACACTTATCAAAGAATACCCCCTCCTTGCTGATACAAGCAAATCACCTATAACAGAGGTATATGCCAAAGGGATACTAATAGGCTACCCAGATGGATATTTCAAACCTTATAGAAGTTTAACACGTGCAGAGGCTACGACGGTTATATTGCGGTTGATTGATATAGATGAACGAGCTAAAGTAACTAAGCCAACAAATACGATAGATGACGTAGAAAATGACACGGTAAAACTACCTAAAAATGCAGCCGATTTCTACAGAATAAATCCGGAGATACCAGTGGAGTTATATGAATATGCGTATAATCAAAAGGCGAAGTATGAAGATGATGCATTTAGAAGTAATAAAGAATTATATAATGACCTTGTTTATAATTCGGTTTATTCAGGAACTGGAAGGCAAGTAATATCTAAAATAAGAGGATATGCAACAGAGTATTTGGATAGCGTTTATAATATGGACTATACGAAAGATAGTATGGGGATAAGGGATGCGATACGGTATCATTTCAATGATGTCTATGGTAATGAAAAATTTGTTGATAATTATGTGAAAAATATGAAAGATAATAAAATAATTAGTAAGTATGAATTTTTAACAGATGATTCTCTTGTATATCAAGATCAGACTGGAGATATAAGAATAAGGGGAAAATTAAGGATAATGTATTTGTCTAATGTAAATAAGAAATGTATAACATTTGATAATACAACAAATGATTTACATAATGGAGTTATCGAAACTAATAAATGGTATGAAGAAGATATAGAACTTAGATTTGTAAATGCATTTGGTCAGGCTTTATGGAATAGAACAGAATTTGTAC
>Ga0154526_1012_pt2 | contig 15555 bp, 15 predicted proteins | sample RifGroE2_FD_105669 | JGI IMG/M metagenome (GOLD analysis project Ga0154526, IMG submission 105669) | Clostridiales bacterium GWE2_32_10
TGAAAATCTTGGTAAGTAGTATGTCCTGAGTGCTTCCGCTACCTCTTTATCTTCTCCGTCATGAAGTGCATAATATTTTCCCATTACACCTTGAAGCTCATTAAATTCATTTACCAAGTTTGTCATCATGTCAGCTTTACATAAATAAGCTGCTCTTTTTAGTTTTAAAATCATTTCCTCCGATAAATTTATATTCTTTGCAATATAACTCGCAAGCTCTTTTACTCGTATGGTTTTATCATAGATCGTTCCTAGCTTTTCTTGATATACTATGCTTGTAAGCTTACAAACCCGACCTTCTAATGTTTCCTTTAAATCCTCAAGATAAAAGAATTGTGCATCCTTTAGTCTCGCCCTTAAAACCTTCTGGTTTCCTATTTTTACAATGTCTAAATGTTCTGTTCCTCCATTACGTACTGCGATAAAGTAAGGTAACAATTCTCCTTCATTCTCTACTGGAAAGTATCTTTGATGCTCCTTCATAGGTGTTATTATAGCCTCTTTTGGCAGTGACAAGAACTCTTCTTCAAAATTCCCTATCAATGCTGTTGGATATTCCACTAAAAATGTTACTTCTGTAAGTAATTCTTCATCTATAACTACATTTCCACCTTTAGATAATGCTAACTCATAAATTTGGTTAAGTATAATACTTTTCCTTTCATCTGGGTCTACAAGCACATAATTTTTTCGCATTGTTTCTATATACTCTTCTGCATTATTTATAAATATCTTCTTATCTGAAAGGGTTCTATGACCTCTAGTCTCTTTAGAGGCTGTAACACCTTCAATGGAAATTTCTATAGCTTCTTCTCCAAATAGTGCTACTAACCATCTTATAGGTCTTGCAAATCTTAGGTCATATTCTTTCCATTTCATTGTTTTTGGTGTTTTAATTGAAGTTATAATATTAGGTAATATTTTTTTCAATATTTCTTTTGTATTTTGACCATTTGCGTGCTTCTTTACAAATATATAGTCCACGTCACCTACTTTATCTATATAAACACATGATTTGTCAACTTCATTTTTTCTCAAAAAACCAATTGCTGCCTTAGATAACTCTCCCTCTTCATTATAAAACATTTGCTTAGATGGTCCCTTTACTACTTCATCTAAATCTGCTTGCTTTTCCTCTATACCTTCTATTATCAAAGCAATACGTCTTGGTGTACCATAGGTTGAAATCTTTTTAAACCCTAGTCTATTTCCATTAAGCTTATTCTTTGCAATATTTTTTATATCAACAAGCATTTGCCCGATATAATTTGCTGGTAATTCTTCTGTACCTATCTCAAATAATAAGGTTCTACTCATCTATTTTCCCTCCTTTCGATAAAAGTGGAAATCCAAGTTCTTTTCTCTGCTCAACATAAGCATCCGCTACAATCTTCGCTAAGTTTCTTATCCTGCCTATATATCTCGCCCTTTCTGTAACACTAATAGCACCTCGAGCTGTAAGCAAATTGAAGGTATGTGAACATTTCAGTATATATTCATATGACGGCAGGATTAAATTTTTATTTATAAGTCTCTTTGATTCTTTCTCATAAATATTAAACAGCTCAAATAACATGTCAGGTTCTGATTCTTCAAAGTTATATTTTGAATGTTCATACTCTGCTTTTTGAAATATGTCACCATATGTTATATCTTTATTCCACAAAATATCATACACATTATCCTTTTCTTGCAAATACATAGCTATTCGCTCTAGTCCATATGTTATTTCTGCAGTGACGGGTTTACAATCAAGCCCTCCTACCTGCTGAAAGTATGTAAACTGTGTGACCTCCATCCCATCAAGCCATACCTCCCAGCCAAGCCCCCACGCACCTAAGGTTGGTGATTCCCAGTTATCCTCTACAAACCTTATATCATGCTTTTCTTTTTCTATCCCTAGCTTTTCTAAGCTTTTCAAATAAAGCTCTATTACATCGTCTGGTGATGGCTTCAAAATAACTTGAAACTGATGGTGTTGATATAGCCTATTAGGGTTTTCACCATATCTACCGTCATTGGGTCTCCTTGATGGCTCGACATAGGCTACCTTCCACGGCTCTGGTCCTAATGCTTTTAGGAATGTAAGCGGGTTCATAGTCCCTGCACCTTTTTCTGTGTCATATGGATTTGCGACTATACATCCATATTCCCCCCAGTACTGTTTTAATGTCATTATCAAATCCTGAAAATACATAAAATCCACCTCTCTATATTAAATTTGTCCAAAATAAAAAAACTCTCATCCTCAAATAAAAGGACGAAAGTTTTTCCGCGGTTCCACCTTAATAGCAACGACTTTGCAAGTCATTACCTCTCTATGCATTTAACGCATGCTCACGTATATCTCTACTATATTCAAGAATCACTCATGGATGCCGTTCATTAGCCCATTACTCTAAGAAGCTCTCAATCAATGACTTCTCTCCCTGTAAAGACAAACTAACTACTCCTTCCAATCACTGCTTTTTTATATTTAGTTTTGTATATGATAACATAGGATTTGAGATGTGTCAAGTAGGTTTGTGGGGATTTTGCAATATTACATACCTCTTTGTTACAGGGTAGAGGTATATATGAATACTTTACACAATTAAACCCTTCCATATGCAATAATCCTCCCGTGTCTAGCTACAATTCTATATTAGTTTTATCTTCCTGTTCCTTGAGCATGTCTTTAGCATAGCCATTGACAGCGTCTATTAATTCAGAACCTTCTGTTAACCCAACACCTCTATTATGACCATAGTTTGCAGCCCTTATTCTTGCATTCTTTTTAGACTTTTTCTGTATCTCTGAGGTTATTACAACGCAATTTTCATCAAATATGAAAGTAAATTTTGGTGTTTCTTCTTTTGGTGTATCATCACATGTAAATACTATTGAGTTTATATCTTGCAATTGTAGATTCATAGCATATCCCATTGGGTTATGGTTATACACTTTTTTTAACTCTCTCACTTTTGTTAAAGCTTCTTCTCTTTTTTCAAAAATATAATTTTCCAAATCATAATCAAAGCCTTCATATTCGCCTTTATCATTTTTTAAAATTTGCATGCCTACGTTTTTAGCCTCTAATTTTAGTCTACTATCTTCTATGAACGTTTTAAAAAAATTATATACTTTAATATCCTTATCACTTTTAATAACTAACTCACACTTATCTTCATACTCACTATCATATACACTAATGTGAAAATCACCGTCATTAGCTCTTAAAAACTTAAGAATTCTTACTCCATTTGTTTCAGTAAAATATTTTATTTCAAATCGTCCTTCGTTACTTATAATAACCGGGGTATCAGAATCAAAAGCTGTATTATCTGCATTTAGTCCCTCCATACTTAAATATACCTTGCCATTGTAACTATAATTAGTTCTTCCCTTTTCCATTATGCTTACCCCCATTTATTATACCATTCAATCTACACTAACTTTTTAACTTAATCACTCTCTGGCTCACTTACTGTTGCAGTACTTTGTTCTATAGTCGCCGGTGCATATTCCGGCTCAAGCATTTCGCTAGCACTTACCTCTGGTTTTTTAATCAATCCTGATTCTTGCAAATATCCTTCGAATGCATTTACTTTAGTTATCATTCCATCTACTTGTGATGTAAAGGGTGTTAAATTTAGGTTCCCACCAATAAACATTCCTCGACTATGTGCTGCATTATAATCTTTAATACTTGCATTTTTATATTTACCGCCCTCATCAAACTCTATTTGTGCAATATCATTCTCTATAGTTATTACACCATCTTTCTTTTGTATAATACCTCCTTCAGTCTCGGTGCTATATACTTTCAACTCTCCCTTTTCAACTAATATATTATTTCCTCTACCGTCACTCACTTGAAGTTTATTTATATCTTCAAAATATTCTTTTCCTATTTTATCAACTAATTCTTTAAATACAGTTTCTTTATCAATAAGCTCCTCTTTTCCCAATGACAATACATATGCCTTAATTACATTCAATTCGTCTATTGATAAGCCCTTATCCTGTTGTCTTCCATTCTTATTTACATGCAAACCTATTTTATGTGCCAGTAATCTGTTATTATATTCTTCTTCCATTATAACCTTTAACGAAAAAAAATCTCTATATGAATTTTCAAATTCTATCTCTATACCTATTCCACTTTCATCTTCATTTCTTTTTCTTTTAAATTGGAACCCTGTTAAAGTTTCTTCATTCAAATTAACACTTTGTGGTCCACAATAAGAATCATCATGTACCTGAAAAATAAAGGTAGGTACTCGATCTCCTCCTTCACCAACACAACCGTTTTGTACATCTTTCCAATCTTGAAACCTTCCATCTACAGTAAATATCCTACCTTTACTATCAACAACTACTGCACGTTTACCTTTAATACTTACAACTTTTATATCATTATAGCCCGCCAATGCTAATGCTCCTATAACATTTTGCTCTGCAATTCTTTTCTTTCCTCCAAATATGTTCATACTAAATCCTCCATTTTTCCCTATATTATGTAATTTTGTAAATTTATTTTAGCACAATAGTGTCTCTATGTCAATGGTATTATAAAAATTTATACATCCAATTCATCCTCAACGGCAACTATTTAAACCTGCTCTGTCACTCTTTAGCCTGATTTTTGGCGTGGCGATCTGTTTTTTGTTTTAAAAACAGATCGCCACGTCGGGAAAAACACCCTCCTCGCGATGACAGGGCAAAGAGATATATTTCTTTATGACCTATTAATAATTACCCCTAACGTAGCTATTAACATTTACATTTTATCCTAATCTCCAGTTTAGATTTTTGAATGTTAAGTTTATTCTTCTCTTATAGAGCCATGACTCCTACAAAAATTAAATTATACAAAACTTTAAATACAATTATCGCTATAATCCAAATATACCAATACCTAACAAAACTTGACCACATAATTACACCTCCTGTTCCTCATCCCAGTTATGCCACACATTCTGTACATCCCCATCTACTCTTTTGTTTCAGCACAGCCATTTTATATTTCATGTTCTCATTATTCGGTTTTTGCTCTATCAGATATTCGCATATCCCTATTGCTTCTTTTGGTTTACCTAAATGTTCTCCCTTTGTTCTAGCAATCATATAGTAGGCATATATATTTTCCCTAGCTAGATTTACTGCATTTTCAAATATGTATATTGCTTCTTCATATTTGCCTGAATAAAATTTTAATTCACCTAAGTTTATTGTACATATATAATCCTTAAGTTTCATTCCCTCTTCCCACATATTTTCGGCTCTCTTTTTATCTCCCAGTCTATAATATACATCTCCCATTTTATTTATATTTATATAGTTTTTGTTATCTAACTTAAATGCTTTTTTTCTATAAAATATAGCTTTTTTTAATTCTCTAAATCCATCTTCATATAGCTTCGCTGTATTAATATATACCTCTGCATTATTTGGTCTTATTTTCTTCATTTTATTTATTGTCTTTAATGCATCTGTATACTTCCCATTATCATACTCTGTTATATATTGATTTTTAAGCTGCTGAAATTCTTTCAAAGTATCACCTCGCATTTACTAATTTCCCTAATATTCTGCTTTAATCTAGCAATTTACCTTCTTTATATGATAAATATAAATACTCAGGAGTTCTGAAATACACTGCTAGGTTGTAATTGTTTATCTTATCAGCTATCCACGAATTATATACTTCTATCAATTTTTCTATTTTATCCCCTTGTTGACTGCCTATCAAACTCATATATACATAAGCTATATCACCATAGAATGGTACTTTGTACTCGCACTTTTCTACATTATTATACGTGCCTCTTCTTATACCATATTTCTTTATATATTTATCAGCCACTGCTTCTATATTATCACTATGCAGTACATCCGAAAATTCATAAATGTGCTGTAATCCGTCATAGCCTATTTTATTTACTACTGTACTTCTTTCTGTCAATTGCTTACGCCCTATAAACTCTATAAGACAGCACACATATAGTAACTCATTATCATAGCTATATCCTTTCATTACCATACTTCTTCACTTCCTTTATATATATAACTTATATCTACTTTACCTATTACTCATTTATTATAACGATTTATATTCCTTAGGTCAATACTTACGAGAAAATTTATTAACACTACAAAAATTTATTGACTTTATTTTTATTATTTTATATAATTTCTATATTATAGATAAAACATTATACAAGGAGGTTTTTGTGTGGAAAATATTTTTGTGAAAGATCATTTAATACCTGGGCTTACAGACGAAGATTTGTCTTGTGTTGATTTGCCTTTGGAATATAAAGAGCTCCTTAAAATTCAGGATGGAGGATTTTTAAAGAATAATCATTTTAAAACAGAATCGGGTGATATTTATGTCTTTTCTCATTTATTTGGTCTAAAACATAACCACTTGATTATAGCTATGGATATAGGCATTTCTGAGTATAGTTTAGCATTTTGTGAAGAATCTGACGGTTTGGTTGTAATCTCCAAAACAGAATGGGATGAAACCATTTACTTAGACTACCGTGAAAATAAAGCTGTTCCAGCTGTTTCTTATAAAGAGGACCAGCGTTACGATATTATAAAAATCGCTGACTCATTTTCTGAGTTTGTAAATGGGCTGTATAGAAATTTAGAACTCGTGAAATTTGATGTTACAATTGTTTTTGATCCTATTGATGATAAGATAATCGAAAACATTAATACATGCTTTAACTCAAATCTATCTCATAAAGTAATCCCTGTTAACCCCAAATTATCTATAGATATCATCGATGGTTTTAGTAATGATGGCTATAAAATGTTCCTTGGGGATAACTCCAAAACTCACTCAAAGGATGAATATGTAAAATTTTATTTAGAGCTATCTGCTATTCCTTTGTCAAGGAGACCTTCTGTTTATGGAGGCATTAACAAATTGAGAGTTTTATATAATTTGCAGGTTTTTGATACAGAAGATTAATTTTTTAAACTAAAAAAGACTCTCATCTTCAAGAATCACTCATGGATGCCATTTCATTAGCCCATTACTCTAAGAAGCTCTCAATCGCCGACTCCTCTCCCTGTAAAGACAAACTAACTACTCCTTCCAATCACTGCTTTTTTTTATATTTAGTTTTGTGTATGATAACATAGGAATATTTTTTATTTCCAAATTATATTACCAGCTATCCGATGTAGCTTCTTCTCTAGAAGATTTTTATCAATAAGCTTTGTATATTCCGCTACCATCGTAGGACTTAAATATCTGAACTCTGTAACACCTTTCGGGCTTAAATCTGACCTCAGTATCAGTTATTATTTCTTCCATTTTTCTTATTTTTTCGTTATCTGTACCTTTTAAAAAACTTATTAAAATAGATGTATCTACCAAAATCATTTAATTACCCTCTCTCAACTTTTTATAGTCATAATCATCTGTAAATTTGATTTTTCCTTTTAGATCCATTAAATTTTTTCTATTTTTAGTCTTTATAAACTCTCTTAAAGCTATATTTATCAATTCCCTTTTAGTTTTTACCTTTGCTATCCTCATCCCTTCGCTTACTAGCTCGTCATCTAATACAATATTAGTTCTCATAATATACACCTCCATATACACATTATAATGCATACTATATTATATGTCAAATTAAATTTTTTAAAGCAAATTAAACTTCTATTTATTTTGCTTTAAATTCTCATTTATAAGGTTGACATTTTTTTACAATTAGTGTATAATATCTATATAGATATTAAGGGAGATGATGTTATGTTTTCTTTTATTAAATATCAATTAGCCGCCTTAAAGTTTAAATCACTTAGAAACTGTACTGATCCAAATATATTTTTTTCAGAATTAAATACAATAAAACTAATTCATCCAAATATAGATATAATAAAACTTACAAAAAAACTTAACATAAATTTAGAAACAGAAGCTATAAAAATGATAGATTCTTTAGACACTTTATATACTTCAGAGATTTTAAGCATTCCAGAACGCCTAAGTTTCCTTGGGGTAGACCTTTCTAAAATAGCGGGAAAATTTTTAGAAAAAACCAACTTTCCAAAATTACATATATTAAAAGAAACCTTTGAGAAATTAAATATTAATTTAGATGGAGAGATTAAACATTTTTCAAAAACACTAGATTTTAAGAATCAACTAACTAATTGCTCAAGCTTTGATATACTAGATTTTGCCAGAACATTAAAATCTTTAAATTTAGATATAAATTCAGTAAAATATGAACTAACTCAAAAATGTCCTCATAAAAATATATTAGAATTAGTAGATGAATTATTAGAAGCAAATGTTAATATTAATGATATATCCGAAGCGCTATATACTAAGTTTAATAGCACTTCTAATGGACAAGTTAATAAGGTTTTAAAAAAACAAAAACAACTCTTTTACAAAAATTTTTTAGGTATAGATATAACTGATCGCCGAAAAGTGTTAAACCCCTCTTTCTCTAAAGACATCAAATTTGGTGTAGAGATAGAAACTGTTGGAGTAAATAAAGATGATTTAACATTACTAAAATTAGACGACTTTGAAGCCGTAGATGATCTGAGTATAAAAGGCTATGATAAGGAATTAGATATAACAAAATATAACACCCCAAGCGCTGAACTAGTAAGTGATATATTAAATCCTCATGATGAAACAAACATTGATAATATATTTATGGCATGTGAACAACTAAATGACAAAGGCGCTAGAACAAATCACACCTGCGGATTACATTTTCACGTGAGTTCTCCTGATATAAAGGATGAACAACTTTTAGAAACTTTATACAATGATGTAACATTTTTTCAATATGTATTAATAGACAAGTTAAATATATACTCAAACAGATTAAGTTCACATACCAAACCAATACCTAAAATTGATAATACCTATGATTATAAACAGTTTCGTGATCTTATTAATATTGATAATGCTACTGACATTGATAATAGTAATGGTAGTAATCGTAATATCAATAGATATTATATGCTAAATCTTTGTAGTTTAAACAAGCATGGTACAGGCGAGTTCAGATTTCCAAATTTGCCCGACGAAATAGATGAAAACGTTTTATTAGCATTAGCTGATCTTTCAGTTGGTATGATTGATAGTATACGTAAAAATGGGAGCATATGTGAAAGGGTGTTTCAAAAATATGATACCCTAGATACTGATAAAGATTTAACTCTATCAGAAGCGTCTGATTGGATATATAATGAATTTTTAGATCAGACAGGAGTTACAGAAACAAGTAAAATAGTATTAAATAATATGGATAGCATATTTGAATTTTACGGAGCAAAAGAGCCTTCTATCCCTAATAGAACAACTATAGACTTTTATAAAAGAACCTCAGAATCTATAGCAGTTGACAATTTACCAGAAGAAGACTTTTCATGTTCTTTGTAAAAAACTATCAGTTCTTTGGTATGGCAATCTATCTTTTAGTTTTATACACAGCTCTCCGCGTTTGGAAAAACACCCTCCTCACTTATCAATCCATCCTGTATCAGTATAATCCTACTTGCATTTTTCGCTACATTCAAATCATGTGTTATAAGCACTATTGTGTGTCCTTTTTTATGTAGCTCTTTAAATAGGTTTATAACGTCTGCTCCTGATTTCGAGTCTAGGTTTCCTGTTGGTTCATCTGCTAGGAGAAGCTCTGGTTCGCCGACTAGGGCTCTTGCTATGGCTACTCTTTGTTGTTGTCCGCCTGATAGCTCATTTGGTTTATGTTTCATTCGGTCTTCAAGTCCAACTACGGCAAGTGCTCGTTTTGCATCGTCTACTACATCTTTAAAATGCTTTCCTCTTGTGAGTAATGGAAGTGCTACATTATATAGGGCATCGTATCTGGGTAGTAGGTTGAATTTTTGAAATATGAACCCTATTTTTTTATTTCGTATTTCCGTTAAGTTATCCTCATCCGAAGTGGTTATATTTTCGCCGTCAAGATAATAATCGCCTGATGAGAGTGTGTCAATGCAGCCTATTATATTCATGAGTGTACTTTTTCCTGAGCCACTCGGACCTAGTATGCAGACAAATTCCCCTTGACCTATATTAATCGAAACGCCTTTTAATACATCAACACTCTCATTTCCCATCTTATAAGTTTTCACAACATCATTCATTTCTATAACCAAATCTGCCGTCATCTAATCATCACTCTCTTCGCAGTCTTATACTCTGCCGTATCAGTTTTGTCAACAAATACTGTAATAATTGTATCGGTTGTTATATCAGATAATTGTGCACCATCTGTTCCACTTTGGCTTCTCATTCCCATTTTATTTATTTCAAGTCCTACAGGTATCATTACATTCTCTGTTTCACCAGTCAATTTTAAATCTTGAACAGTAGTTTTAGTCCTAGCACTGCCTGAGCTTTCACCTGGTCTACTAAAACCGCCAGTTCCTCCAAAGCCACCCATGCCGCCTTCTCTAAAGGATGTTCTTTCACTACTCTCCCTATTGTTGCTTCCATCTTGAGTGTTATTAGCTTGATTTATTCTCTCCTGCATTGGATTTTCTGCCACTGCAATTGCGATTTGATTACCTACTATTTTGGTAACTTTTCCATATATACTTTTACTACTTTCATCCTGCATCATTCCACGATTTGGTCTATCTTGCCCATTCCAGTCATTTTTCTGATTTCCCCTAATTCCCTTAAATGTTTCATCTTCTTGATTACTTGCAAACCAAAAAGCTACTCCACTAATTAATACTACTGCCACTACAGCCAAAATAATCATAACATACTTTTTATTAAGCTTTTTAAAATCTAATTTCATAAAAATTCTCCCCTTTCTTAATAATTTTATTTTATTGTACCTGCAACCCTCACCCTGACCCTCTCCCTTCTAAGGAGAGGGGAACTTCACATTAATCTACATTTTTATCAAATTTTAACACTTGGGTCTTGTAGCTATGTAATTCCTGTACATATTTTAGCTTAGCATTTTGGTAATCTAGCTCCGCTGATATCATATCCATTTCCGAGATTAAACCTGCTGCATATTTTTGCTTAGCTACATCTAAGGTAAGCTTCGATATATCTATTAACTGCTTATCTAGTGTAATATTCCTTGCTGCTATGTTTAAATTTATAATATCGAAGATTAAATTATATTCCATTGTTTCATAATAATGCTTATCATTTATTTGATTTTGTTGCTCTGAAAGTAGTAATTGTTTGTATTGATCTGAACTACCACCATAATATGTCTTTGTAAGCCTTTTTTCGGATTCAAACAATTCTGCGTCTAGCATGTTTTGAACATATGTGCTATCAATTAGCTTTAGCTCATCTAGCTTTTCATCAAAGGTAGGCACATTATATGCAAAACCAGTAATCTCATCAGTTAATCTGACTTCCTGCATTAGTGGCAGTCCTAATACCTGATTAAAATCCATCATCGCCTTTTTATAATCTGATTCTGCACTCATAAGTGATATATCTGACGTACCTTTTTCCAGCTCTACCTTTTTATAGTTAAGCTCTGAAATATCACCTATAGCTAGCTTTTTCTTTGAAATTTCAAGATTATTATTTATTTGCTCACATGTGTTCTTTTTGATATCGTATGCCATCTTTTTTTCTGATAGATTATAATATGCTGTTTCAACAGATACCTCAAGAGAAAGCCCTTTTTGAGTATTTTTTAGGATTAACATCTTTTCTTGATTTTTCACTGATTGTGTATTATAACCAGCTCTAGTTTTGTAACTAGAAAAATTATCGTTATTTTTATTTTCCTTATACCAATCCTTTGCTGCACTTTCCGCATCCTTAGCACTATTTTTACTAGTTTTCATATTTTTCTCATCAATCTGTGCTAGGAGTATTTCATAGTTATGCTCCTTTGCATAGGCTATCGCCTCGGCAATACTAAACTTTAACGGTGTTACCTCATTAGTTAAAACCTCATCAGCTGCAAAAGCTATGTTTGCAAATACAAATGTAAAACACAAAACCATCGCAATTATCTTCTTCATTTACACATCCTCCTTTTCTCTTCAACTTTCTAGTCCCCCTCTCTTTTAGAGAGGGGTTAGGGGTGAGTCCTATTCATACCTCAATGCATCTATAGGCTTCAAGTCCGATGCCTTTTTTGCAGGGTAATATCCAAAAAATACCCCTGTAATCAGTGAAAATGCAACTGCAATAAAGAAATCATCTGAGCTATTTACCACTCCTATCCCAAAGCCAGCTAAGACAGGAACTAGAATTAATGATATGCATACCCCTATTACAGCTCCTCCAACACTTATAAATATTGCTTCTATTAAAAATATTTTTAATATATCCTTTTTTCTTGTGCCTATAGCTTTAAGTATACCTATTTCTTTAGTTCTTTCCCTTACTGAAACTAGCAATACATTCATTATACCTATACCACCAACTATGAGCACTATCACCGCAACAGACATTAGCATAAGCGTCATTGTATTGGCGGACTCTATAGCTGATGTAACCCGGCTCCCTGCATCTCTCACATTAAGCGTATTTGAGTCGTATTTCGTTCCTAGCTTTGTTAGTATTTCTTCTTTAGCCTGCTCTACATTTTTTACATCTGTTGCAAATGCTATAATTCTAGTCATGCCACCTCGGCTACCTACTATGTACTTTTTACATGTCTCATATGGTATATACACCGCTTCATCAATAGTTGTTTCGCCTTTTCTAGTTAAAACTCCTATTACCTCAAATTTTTTTCCACTTAAGGTTATATCTGTACCTGTGATGTCAGCAAAGTTTTCACCAAAGAAGTATTCTGCAGTATCATATCCCAACACAACAACCTTTGATTTCTTAGCATCATCTTCCGCTGATATAAATCTACCATATTGCATTTCGTAGTTATTCATTTCAGCATATTTGTCCATAACTCCATATAGCGAGTATGAGGCAGTTTCTTTATTATAGGTTATACTAGAGTTTTCAGTGAGTATTGCCTCTACATCATCTAAATACTCAGCATCCTGCATCAAGAATGTGGCATCATCCTTTGAAAACCTTACCTGCTTTGTACTAGGTCCGCCAAACATTCTTCCTCCCATCTGCATTACATTTATCATTTTGACATTCAGATTTTTATATTGCTCTTCTATATCCAAAGTACTTTTTTTCCCGATGCCGAGTACAAATATTATTGTAATAGCTCCTACTATTATACCTAATGCGGTAAGTACTACCCTCATTTTATTCTCACGCATATTTATTAGCACTGTTTTTATAATCTCAGAAAATAACAATTAATCACCCCCCATACATAGGCGGCATATTACTACTTGTAGACTTACTACTTGACGATTTGCTGCTTGATGATTTCGTACTTGTAGATTTAGTACTTGATGATGTTGCTGCAATCGTTACAGTATCGCCTTCATTTAATCCTTCTATTACCTCTGAATCTGTGCCGTCAGTAAAGCCTGTTGTTATTTTTTTTGCTGTGACCTTGTTATCACTACCTAAAACTTTAACATATTGAGAACCATTTTCCATATATACAGCTTTATTAGGAATTTTAATACAATCCTTTTTTTGCTGTATTATAAAGCTAATATTGCAAGTCATGTTGTCTTTTATTTGCTCATAATCCTTATCTAAAAGCATATCTACCTCATACGAAACAGTATTTTCTGAGTCTGTAGCTACATTTGATATTTTAGTAACTTTCCCAGTAAATATTTGCCCTTCTAGATTATCAGAGGTAACCTCTACATCCATTCCTACTGTTACATTGCCAATATCTGATTCTGCCACATTAGATATAACCATAGGATTTTCGTTCTTTCTTACCTGCATAACAACAGTATCTTTGGTAACATCATCACCAGCTTTTACTGCTATATTGAGTATCCTGCAGTCATACGGTGCTACAAGCTTCGTATCGTTTAATTCGTCTTTTGAAGTTTTATAATCAAGAATAGCTTTATCAAGGCTTAATTTATTTAATTTTTCATCGTAATTCATATTCTTTTCTATATTATAATCACTCACAGCTTTATTATAGTCTGAAACAGTGGAGTCATAATTTGATTTCGCTTCTTTTAGCTCTGATATTGCGTTATTTATAGAAGTATTATAATTTGATTTTGCATTTTCGTATGATATCTCCTTATTTTTTATTTCATTTTGTGAATATGCACTAGGAGAAGCAAGCATAGAGTTGTACTCTAGTTCAATTGTCTTTAAATTACTATCGTCAACCTTGACAGTGTTATAAGCCTCACCTTCTACTTTATATTCTACAAGTAAATCTTCATACTTATCTTTTGCTAAATCTAACTTTGTTTTTGCATCATCTACTTGGCTTTTAAGCGTAGTCAAAGTTGTTTGCAAGCTTACCTTTGATTTTTCATATGATATTTTAGAGTTCTGATATGATATATCTGCTTGTTTACTGCTTGTTACATAATCTTTATCATCAATAGTCATTAGCACGGTGCCTTTTTTTACAACATCATTTTCCTTTACTTTTATTTCATTTATTGTACCGTCTATTGTAAATTTTAATTCTTTAATACCTATATCCGCACTACCTTCGTCTGTGTACTCTATTTTCAGGTCACCTTTTACTGCTGTAGCTGTTGTATATGTACTTTCAGTTTTTGAAGTAGCCTTTTTATTATTTATATACCAAAAGGCTCCCACTCCTATCACAATAATTACAATTATCAATAAAACTAATTTCTTCTTTGACTTTTTCATTATTTCCCTCCTAGTTTTTCGTACTCACCCCCGGCCCCTCTCTAAAAGAGAGGGGAGCTGTTCACATTAGTCTTATACCACCGTGACGCTCATATCTTACGTCCCCCTCTCTTTTAGAGAGGGGTTAGGGGTGAGTACGTTTTTATATACAAGAGTAAAACACCCTTCTGGTGTTTACTATCACTGATGTTTTACTCTTGTATACTAGCAGATTATAAATCTGCTAGTATATCTTGTAAAGCTTTTATCTTTTCATTTTGTTTTGTTACTATATTATCTATGTCAGCCAACATTTTTTCAGCTCTTTCTTCTGTAGTTAAAGATTTACCCACTGTCCTATCAGCAATACCACAAATTGACCCTTTAACTGCTTGCATTTTTTCTTTTTGCTCATCTGTTAGATTAGCCATATTTCCTCTGAAACCTCTTCTATTTCCTGTAATATTTTGCTTTTTAGAAGCTTTTTCTCTTATCTTTTCTCTTAACTCTTTTATAGTTGTTTCATTTGCCTTTACTGTTTCCACTTTGGCCTTTTGTACATCTGTTAACTCTTTACCCTCTAAACAATTAGCTATAGATTTTTCTCCAAAACCTCTTCCACCCATTTTGCCTTCAAAATGCATTTGAGATCTATTACATCTTTCAAATTTTGCTGTACTATCTGTTGTTACTGTGCTATCTGCTGCGTAACATATACTTGATGCTAGCATTACTGTTGCAAGTGCAACACTTAGAATTTTTTTCATAAAATCCCTCCTATTTTTAAATTGAGCCTTCTCGGAAAGTCCGAGGCTCCTTTTTTATTTATTTTATAGCCAGTGCCATTTTTA
>Ga0154526_1013_pt2 | contig 15434 bp, 15 predicted proteins | sample RifGroE2_FD_105669 | JGI IMG/M metagenome (GOLD analysis project Ga0154526, IMG submission 105669) | Clostridiales bacterium GWE2_32_10
TAGATGAAAATATTGTCAGAAAATCAATTTACGTGTATAATGTAGGTTAGAGTAAGTTTATAAGGGCGGTGTTAGTGTGAGACAACCTAAGATGCTGGATAATAAGGGTAATAGGAAGGTATATGAGGAATTAAAGCAAAGCTTAAATAAGGGCTCTAGGGTTTCAGTTATTTCTGGTAATGAGTTTGAAATACGATTACGGAACGAATTGAATCAATCACATATAGCTAAAGAATGTGCGGAGTGGATTAAGGAGAAGGTACAGATTAAATCATTGAAGAGACCTAATCCAGCACAGCCACGACTAGTTTATATAGAAAACACTGATGATAATATTTCTATAAATGGGACGGTTGATTTTACAACTGATGGACTGGGTATAACTCATTCAAATCGGATAGAATGATGATACTACGGTAGAGGATGTTATAGATAAGGTGTTAGAACAGATGCAGATTATCTATAAAGAAAATACACCGGATACACTGAAATCTAGTTAGGATTATACAAAGATTTGGGCGTATAGACTGTATTGGATCTATAAACGATGATATACAGCTTGTGAATTTTTGACCCAATATGGAGCTTGACGAGTACATAAACCTTGAAAATAGAATCAAGGGCAAGATGGTCATGCTTGATACATCAGCAACAGAGAGAAGCTAGAGCAAGCCCCAATGGGAATGTATGCGAATGTGTTCAGGTAAAAGAGAAGTTATACATGAAGTGGCTACGATTTTCAATCAAGAGACAAATGACGGCAAGGATATGAGCAAGTACTCTATGCACTTAGAAACCGCTATATCTAATATATACGGTAAAGAGGTAGACAAGGGAATTTCTAGCTTGTTTACAAAGGGGGATTCCCTATCCAGTAATCCTGATAGCTACTTATGAGAATAGGACTTTATTGAATGTAGTACATAAAAGGACAAACCTAGTAGATGATACAAAAAATACTATAGAGGAAATGATTATAACAGATTGGTTTACAGAAGAAGATATGTCAGAAATGCAAGGTAAGTTTTTGGCAAGTATAGATGTTAAAGGCTTATCGTATAGCAATTTTTATAGATTTTATGCTGATATAGTTGATAGGGGGTATAAAATAGGTGGAATATAATATATATTGTGATGAAAGTTGTCACTTAGAAAATGATAAGAATAGGTATATGGTTATCGGTTGTGTATATTGTCCGAAAAATAAAGTTAAAGAGATATCATTAAGGTTAAAAAAACTGAAAAAAGAATATGGACTTGAGAATGAGAATGAAATAAAGTGGACTAAGATAATGAGTACTAAAATGGATTTATATAGAAAAATTATAGATTTGTTTTTTTATGAAAGTAGTATAAAATTTAGAGCTGTTGTTGTTGATAAATTCAAATTAAATCATAGTCAATATAATCAAACCCATGATGAGTTTTATCATAAAATATATTTTGATATGTTAAAATATATAATTAGCAATGAGAATAGTTACAATATTTATGTAGATATTAAAGATACTAATTCAAAAAGAAACTTCCAAAAGGTTCATAAATATCTAGGTAACAAGATATATGATGTTGATAACAGAACAATGAAAAAAATACAAATGACACGTTCTCATGAGGTTGTAATGATTCAATTCGCAGATTTATTTATTGGTGCAATGAGTTATTATTATAGAAAAATAGGTACTAGTAATAATAAAAATCAATTGATACACGATATACAGCGGAGATTAAATCATTCACTTGATAAAAACACACCATTTTATGAAAATAAATTTAATATACTTTTATGGGAAGGTGGTAAAATTGAATAATGAATGTTTATGGTTACCACCATTGAAAAGATGTGAAGATTTAAATAAATATGCTGAATATGAAGATGAACTATATGAAATATTTAAGAGAGATTTTATAAATAATCAAATATATTTTGAATCTAAAGTGTTACGTATAAGAAAACATCCTATTACATATGGCAGAGAAGAAGCATTTTATCATATTATTTGTAAAGACCTACTTAAAAATAGAGACAGAACTCCAGATATAGCAAGATGTGAAAGGATAGAGTGGCCAAGAAAGATAATTGATAATTGCAAATGTGACAATAATTGTATTTGGTGTAGTAAAATAAAAATTTACAAAAAAATATTTAAAAATAATAATTATAGATACCATATATTATTTGAGGAGTATAGTTATATAGTAATAGTAGAAGAAAGAAAAGAGTATATGCTTTTTATAACAGGATATGTTATTGATGAAGACAATGAAATGGATAAAAAGCTAAAAGATTTTGGAAATTACAAAATTACATAGTATTGAATAAAACAAGAAACGCCCTACATAATAGTATGACGTCTCTAGAAACTCCTTCTACAAAGTAGATGAGTAATTATAATATAACATATTTTTAAAAAATGTCAACACTTTCTTTAATATTATATTCAAAATGTAAAATAATATTTTAAGAAAATATAGAAAAACATAAAATATATTTTAGAGTAGGGTGAAATTTAATAGAGGAATTGAGGAGCGATAAAAAACGGGAGGTGCATTTTAACAGGAGAATGGATATAGATGTGAGGGTGAAGAGGTTTGAGGAACAAAAGAAAAAAGGGAGGCTTTGAATATGGAAATTATTAATGTTGTAGCAATAACCATATCACCGATAATAGCGGTTATGATTACTAGAAATTTAATAAATGATAAAATATTGAAGCAAGAAATTACACAGCTACAAGATAGCAAAGGAGTGACTGTATAAAATGACAAACCTAACAGGTAACACAAAAGACCTAGTAGCAGAAAACATAAGCAAAATAAAAGAAATCTTTCCAGAAGTCTTCTGCGAGGACAAGATAGATTTTGATAGGCTACAAGAGGTGCTAGGTAGATATGTAGAGGATAAAGAGGAGAGGTATAGATTTGAGTGGAATGGGAAGTCAAGGTCTATCAAGCTAGCTCAGACTCCGTCTACTGGGACTCTACGACCTTGCAAAGAAGAAAGTAAAAACTGGGATACAACGGGGAATTTGTATATAGAGGGAGATAATCTAGAGGTGCTGAAGCTACTACAAAAAACATATCACAACAAGGTTAAAATGATTTACATAGATCCACCTTATAATACAGGTAAAGACTTTATTTATCCAGATAACTATAGAGATAATCTGCAAAATTATTTAGAAATGACTAGACAAATAGATGATAATGGGAAAAAGATAAGTACAAACTCAGAAGCAAGTGGGCGATATCATACTGACTGGCTGAATATGATGTATCCTAGATTGAGATTGGCTAGGAATTTATTGACGGATGATGGGGTTATATTTATTAGTATTGATGATAATGAAGTTGATAATTTGAAGAAAATTTGTAATGAAGTTTTTGGGGAAGAGAATTTTGTTGGAAATATTATATGGCAAACAGCAACGGATAACAATCCTAGTCAGATATCAATTGAACATGAATATATTTTATGTTATGCAAAATCATTAATACATCAAAATAAATGGTCAATTGAATCAGAAAAAGCTTATAAGATAAATAAAAAATATATAGAATTAAAAAAAAGATATAAAGACGATTTAAATAAAATACAAGATGAATTCAGAGCATTTTAAGCTCATCTACAAAAATGTCATATTCAAAGCAAATGAATACAAGTCTCAAAATATCGAAAATATAAGAGAATTTGCTACAAGTGATCATATACGTATTATGGTCATGACAGTACAATCCTTCAACAAGGATAGCAATGTCATCAATAAAGACCACGAAAGAACCAATGGATATAAGCCACTAGAATTTATAAAAGATACAAACCCTATAATCATAATAGATGAACCGCAAACAACAGTTAGCACCCAAAAAGCTAATGAGGCCATCATGTCCTTGAATCCACTGTGTACGCTTAGATATTCGGCAACTCATAAGGACAAGCATAATCTAATGTATAGACTTGATGCCATAGATGCCTACGAAAGAAAGCTGGTCAAACAAATAGAGGTGGCTAGTATTATGACTAAAGATAATAATAATGATGCATATTTAAAGCTGGTAAGTGTAGATAATAAAAAAACACCTATAACAGCAAAAATAGAGATAGATAAAAAAGAAAACGGTAAAATAAAAAGAGGCGTAGTTACAGTAAAAAATGGAGATGACTTATTTGAAAAATCAGGAGGTAGAGAACAATACAGTGGCTACATAGTCAGTGAAATTTATGCAGCCGCTGGAGCTGAATATGTGGATTTTACCTCTAAAGACTACATACAGCTAGGGGAGGTTCGTGGTGAAGTTAGTGATGATGTGATTAAACGAATGCAGATAAAAAAGACTATCGAGGAGCATTTGGATAAGGAGGCTAGACTTACAGAGAAAGGTATCAAGGTACTGTCGCTTTTCTTTATAGATAAGGTGTCTAATTATAGATACTATGATGAAGATGGCAATCCTCAAAAAGGCAAATATGCAATTTGGTTTGAGGAAGAGTACAAAAAAATCATTGCAAAACCAAAATACAATAATCTATTTAAGGATGTAGACATTGATACAGAAGCCGAATTTGTGCATAATGGTTACTTTGCCCAAGATAAAAAGGGAAAGCTAAAGGATACAACTGGTAATACTATAGCCGACGAAGATGTGTACAGTCTGATTATGAAGGATAAAGAAAGATTGCTAAGCTTTGAGTCTAAGCTGAAATTTATATTTTCTCACAGTGCATTAAAAGAAGGCTGGGACAACCCTAATGTATTTCAAATATGTACCTTAAATGAGACTAAGTCTGAGATGAAAAAAAGACAAGAAATAGGTCGAGGACTCAGAATAGCTGTAGACCAAGATGGAAAAAGAAGATATGGATTTGAGATAAATACTCTAACTGTAATGGCGAATGAATCGTATGAGGATTTTACAAAAGCTTTGCAAAAAGAAATCGAAGAAGATGAGGGAATCAAATTTGGAATTATAGAAACGCATACCTTTGCTAATATAAAGATAAAAACAGATGCTGGAGGCGAAGAATACCTAAAACAAGAAAGAACAGAGGGAATATGGGAATATTTAAGAGAACAAACATATATTGAAGACAACGGAAAAGTTACAGATAAGCTTAAATCTGATTTGAAGGATGGAAGATTAAAGCTACCAGAGGAGTACAAAGAAATAGAATTACAAATAATCGGAATTATCAAAAAAATAGCAGGAAGCTTAAATATTAAAAATGCTGATCAAAAGCAGAAAGTGAAGATAAATAAAAGGAGATTTTTAAGTCCTGAGTTTAAAGAGCTGTGGGATAGGATCAAATACAAAACAACATTTTCTATACAATTTGACACAGAAAGGCTAGTAAAAGAATGTTCAGAAGAAATAATGAAAACACTTAGAATAGACAAAGGCAAAATGATTTATACAAAGGCTAATATTGAGATTAATAAAGGTGAAGTTTTAGCTGATGAAATCGACAGAAATATCTTCGTTATGGAGAATATGAAAGATTAGGCGATGATGAATTTTATGCCCAAGAGCTGTTTGAAAACGAAGAGCTAAGCGGATATTTATCAAAAAATATGATTGAGAGTGAAAAATCGGTTTATGATTATGTAGTTTATGATTCAAACATAGAAGAAGAATTTGCAAAAAAGCTAGAAAAAAATCAAAGTGTCAAGGTATACGCAAAGCTCCCAGACTGGTTTAAAATAGAAACCCCTATAGGCGACTATAACCCAGACTGGGCAGTGCTAATAGAGAAAGATGGAGAAGAAAAGCTCTACTTTGTAGTAGAGACAAAAGGCAATACACTATCAGAAGAGCTAAGACTAAGAGAAATAGTGAAGATGCAATGCGGAGAGAAGCATTTTGAGACACTAAATAACGAAGTGAAATTTGAAAAGCATGATAACTTTGAGAAATTTATAGAAGGTGTGATGAAATATAGGGAAATGTATAGTAATGCTAGAGATTAAAGACTTTTGAGTGATTCTAAAGTCTTTTTTATTGTGGAAGCATCAATAAAATACAAAATATGTAAAAAATGTTGACAAATGTAAAAAAAAGTGTATAATTTTGATAAATTTAAATATTTGGAGGATGATAACATGTTTGAAGAATTAACTAATTTACCGTATATAGACGTTATTGAAGAAATAGAACGACGAGGATTAACTAAGCTACCCTTAATTGGCAGAGATAAGGAAATGTTGAAATTGATACAAATGATTTCAAGTAAGGAAATTAGAAATGTTGTTATAACTGGCATGGCAGGATGTGGCAAAAGTTCGTTTGCTGATGCAATTGCAATGATAATCTCGGATAAAGAAACTAGCAAGCAATTACCCAAAGTATTACAAGAAAAGGATAGGATTAGTAAAAATATACTTAAAATATCTGGGGCTGATTTTAAAGCAGGCTCTATACTTAATGGACAAATGGAGGGGAAAGTAAAGAAGATTATTGAAGTGGCAATAAGAAATAACGCTATAATATTTATTGATGAGATTCATTCTTTACCTAAAGAAGTGCTTAATGTATTTAAACCTTATCTTGATGGGAGTCAAGATGTTTGTATTATTGGTACATCAACCGCTGGAGAATATAATAAATTTATTCATCAGGACCATGCATTTAAAAGAAGATTTCAAGAACTTAAGCTTCCGGAATTAGATAAGGAGGACACTAAAGCAATAATTATAGAAGAGGCGCTTAAAGATGAAGTATATATACCGACAGAGGTAGCGGATTATTTAGTAAATGCAGCAGGAAAGCATATAAAAGATTCAACATCTCCAGCAAGAGAATTAAAAGTATTTCATAATGCTGTAGCAATGCAGGTAGGGGTTGACTTGAGTGGAATTAAGAATAAATATGAGCAATCAAGTAGAAACTCTGAAAGTAGTGGACCTACAAAAAACAATAAAAAAACTCGTGTTGAAATAAATGATGAAAAGTACGATTACAATAAAAATAAATTTTTAGACTGTATCAATGAGTATGATGGTGTAAAGCAAGATATAAATGAAAATATTTTAAAAGAATTTAGAAAACCCATTGTAAAAAATAGACTTGCAAATTATGAAGTGGATGGGTTTTACCTCGAAAATATGGATAAACATATAAAAAATGAAAAACCTGAAGAAGAGTTACCTGTTATAGAGGATATATTGAAATTTTTTGTGTCAAGATATCAAAATAGTAAAGATGAGAAGTATCTCCAAAAGTTAAAAGAAGTAGGTATAACAATAAAGGAAGGGCTTGGTTTTAATAAAAGAAATTTAGAAACACTGATTGTCTATTATGCTATTAAAAAAGAAAAGATGGAGAAGATGTTACCTAAACAGATTAATATGAGTTCAAATGAAGAAAGTGATAATTTGGTTGAATCCAAAAATGCTGAGTTAGCATCTAATGTTGGCATAAGCATATCAAAAGAAGACATTATAACTGTTATTTCTAATATAACAAATCTACCTAGAGTTTTTTTAGATAAAGATCCTAAAAAAACAAGAGAATTTAAAAACCAAGTTATGAGAAAAATAAATGAAAGAGTAATAGGGCAAGAACATGTAACAGATATTGTAGTAAAAAAAATTGTTAGTTATATGATGGGTATGAAAGACGATAATAAACCTATACTTACTGGGCTTTTTGCTGGTCCAACAGGCGTTGGTAAAACAGAAATGGCAAAAGCAATAGCAGAAAATATTTTTGGTAGTGAGAAATCTATGATAAGAATTGATATGTCTGAATATACAGAGGAACATTCTGTTTCAAAAATTATTGGAGCACCTCCTGGATATGTTGGGCACGGTGAAACTGAAACATTGGCAGATAAAATAAGACAAACTCCTAATGCGGTAGTATTATTTGATGAAATGGAAAAGGCACATCCTAATGTGCTGAAAATATTATTACAGCTTTTGGATGAAGGCAGACTCACAGACTCTAAAGGAGATACTGTAGACTTCACTAGTTCAATAGTATTACTAACTACTAACCTTATGTTTGAACAAGAACAAGGAAAAGCAAAAAAGCGCATGGGATTCACGATGGATAATACTGAAGATAAGTCAAAGCAAGCAAGCAATCATGAATTACTTGCTAAAATAATTTCACCAGAGTATGCAAATAGGATAGATATAATAGAAAAATTTAACAGTATGGATCTTGAGATGGCTTTAAATATATTAGAGAAGTATATTAAATTAGAACAGAAAAAATTTGCAGAAAGTGGTATCAATGTTACAGTATCTGATATAGCTAAAGCTGAAATAATAGCAGGTAGTAATATAGAAGCTTTTGGTGGACGTGAATTACATAGAAGCTTGTCTAGTTGTACTCAAAATATGCTGGAAATGTATATAGATGGAGATATAGAAGGAGAAAACATACATATAGATTGTGAGCCTAAAAGTGGGAAATATGTTTACAGCAAACCCGTAGTAGTGCAAGAAGAGATGCCTGAATAATAAAAAAATTGACTAAACTCTAGTATAGAGGAAGTCAATTTTTTTATAAGTTTACATGAAAATTCCAACATAAGTATATACAAAGCACCTCTTGTTTGATATAATAAATTCAAATAAGAGTAGGAGGGAATAAACACATGAATGTAAACAGTACACTAACAGTCTATCACGCATCAATAAATATAGTTAAAGACCCTAAATGGAATTATGTACTACATACTAAAGAAGAGTATAAAACATCTGACTTTGGAGTAGGGTTTTACACAAGCACCGATACAGAACAGCCTATAAAATTACTATGCTCGAATGAAAGGGGGATAAGGGTGTGAGTGACTATGGGGTTGATAAAGAATTGAGTGAATTCGAAACAGCAGTTTGTCGCAATCAAGCACTATTATTTCAAGAATGTCAGTGGGATTTTGATGTAGACTCAAAGGATTTTATAGCTAAATTTATGAATGGCAACATAGCAGCAAGTATGGATAAACAGCTCTCACCGTTCCATAATACGGGCATAAAGCAAATAGGAGAGGCAATGCTAGATGAATATGAAATCGATAGGTTTAATGGAAATGAGCATAACCAAGAGGTTCTGTATTGGATGGGGTATATATATAGATATTGGAATATGTGGCTAGGTGAGAGTAGTAAAGAAATATATGAGATAGCAGATTACGATTATATGTCTACAGTGTACAACTATTTTCACACACTATCACCAGAGACTGCTATAATGAGAATAAAGAATAAAAAATGATAAGCATACGAAAGGGGAATGAATAATGGCTTTATACGTAGTTAGACATGGTGAAACAGATTGGAATGTTCAACATAGGAAAAGCTTTATATAATTTATATAAATTGTTGGAGGGGTAGGTTTAAAAGGGGGCGGATGCATGAAGGATACTACAGGCTTTAAAATAAGATTTGATATTATATTGGATGGGGCGTCTAATAAAATAGTTGTCGAAGATTTGAATAATATAAAATATATTATAAAATTTCCTAAAGAAAAAGCGGGGATACGAATAAATGATCATGTGACGGAATTTGTAGCATGCAAGATAGCCAAGAAACTAGATTTTGTTGTACAAGAAGTGGATTTGGGTATTTATGACCAAAGAGAATGTGTTGTAATTAAAATGTTTGATATAATACCAGAAACATTTGCAGGATTTGGTTCAACGACACTTGAGGGAGATTGCTTTGAGTACAATTTAGATAGCCTATTGAGTTTAAAAATAAACAAAAGCTTTGGTGTGTCAAAAGCTGGATATAAAGAGTGGGTATGGGATGTGTTTATGTTAGATATGTTGCTAGGAAATTTTGATAGGCATGAGAGAAATTGGGGATTTATAAAGGACGATATAGGCAGATACATGCCTTCACCTTTATATGATTTTGGGTCTTCATTGTCACCTAGATTGATAGGTGAGGATACAGATACATATACAGATTTACATATACGAGCATTAATAGAAAAACAACAAAAATCCGGAATAATTGTACATGGAGAAAAAAGGTTATATATGGACATTATTAAAGAATACAAAAATAATAATGGACTTACTCAAAGTATATTAAAATTAATACGTAAATATGAAAATATAGATATAGACGATATATTAAATTACGTTAGTAATTATAATAAGGAATATGAAGAACATATGAGGTTTTTAAAAAGGATATTGAATCTAAAGATAGATATGATAAAGGAAGTGATAGCCGAATGAGTATGAAGCTGCTTAACAAAGGGTATATAGCCTATGAGGTAGAGGAAGACAAAACATATATTGTGATAGGCGAATTACGTGAGGAAATGGATGAGAACTTTAAAAGACTTTATATCATAGATGTAAAAGAAGAAAAGGTGATGCAGTTAGTAGATTCAGGCTATATACAGCATGATTTTAACATATTACCAGTAATGAATATAGAGCATGGGTACTATCAAAGACACGTAAGACTACCAGCATTTATAACAATGAGGGTGCCTGATAGGAGAAGAACGGATATTAATGAAATACTACAAAGGTTTGATTTAGAGTACTATGATGCCTTTGAGATATTGCTTAGGAACAAAGGCAGGAGCTTAGATAAATGGAGGGTATTAAGAGATTTGGAGGGGTATAGGTTAGTATAGAAGCATAAAAGAGAGGGATAAGTTATGGCTAGGATAAAGAATGTTTTTAATTTTTTGAAGGAATATAATGAGCTTACAAACCCAGTTATCACAGAAATAAATAAGCAGGAATGGAGTATGGATATAATAAATTTACCCCAAATAAAAGAAGTATGGTCTATTTATAATGCCCCAAAAGTAGACGAAATCATTATTTTAGAGGTATCAAGACCTATTATGCAGGCTTGTCCAGAGCCTAGCATGATAATTGCCGAATGGATATATGGAAGATGGAATGATGTTGGGGTTAAGCAGGTAAGCTATAAAAATAAAATTGTGAAAGAAATAAAGCTAGAGGATGGTACAGTATCGCAAGAAGAAGAGAGGTTTCAGGATTCTGCAGAAAGAGTAGAAGCCTTTCTGCAATGGAGAGAAAAGAGAAATAATTGGTTAACTGTAGAGACACCTAAAAAGGAAGGATTAGACCTGTATAATAAGCTTTTTGCTCTTTATTCTGATATGAAGAAGGAATCAGAGAGCTTTGAGCTTATTTTGGGAGATGGGCATATCAGATGGAATGCAAATGAAAGGCTGCTTGATCACCCTGTGCTACTACAGAAGGTTGAGCTAGTATTTGATCCTGAAAAGCCTTCGTTTACTGTAAAGTGTGAAGAGCTAAAAACAGAGCTATACACACCGATGCTAAGGGTTATTCCTTCCATAAATCAGATAATGCTTGCTGATATGATTAAAGAGGTGGAAGAAAATCAATATCATATTGCAGATATAAATAATACAAGCGGATTTTTCCAAAGGCTAGCAAGTATACTAGACGAAAAAGGAAAATGGGTTGAAAAGGAAGAGGAGATAAGTAATAATCCTACAATTATGAATCGACCTATTATCTTTTTGAGAAAAAGAACATTGGGCTTTTCTAATCTTATTAATGAAATCATTGCAGATATTGAGAATACAAATGGTGATACAGTACCACCCTTTTTCAAACCAATAGTAGGAGAATATCCAGACGATAACCATACAGAGGTGAGCGAAGAAAATTGGAACTATAGCGGTATTGATGAGGAAGTCCTTTTGACATTGCCCGCTAATAATGAACAACTGAAAATTATAAAATATTTGAATAGATACAATGCAGTTCTAGTTCAAGGACCACCGGGAACAGGAAAGACACATACCATTTCAAATTTAATAGGACATCTATTAAGCGAAGGTAATAGTGTACTTGTAACAAGTCATACAGAGAAGGCACTAACCGTATTAAAGGATAAAGTATATAAGGATCTACAAAGCTTATGTATTAGCTTATTAAGCTCAAGCTCTCAAAAGAAAGAAATGGACGCAACCCTCTTTGAAATTGCTGAAAAGGGGACAGCACTAGATTTGAATATGTCACTTAAAAGGATCGAGAGGTTAAAGGAAGAAAGAAAACAGTATGTAGAGGATTATAAAGCCAAGCAAAAAGAGCTACTTCAAATAAGAAGCCTGGAATATAAGGACATAGTATATGATAATAAAACACTAACACCAATAGAAGCCGCAAAATACATTAAGCAGGGTGTTGGAAGGCTTGATTACATACCAGGAGGCACTAAGGATGACACCTTAGGACTTCCAATTGACTTAAATGAGCTAAATAAATTATACCAATCAAACGATAAGATAACAGTTGAAGAGGAAGCGATGTTAAGTAAAGAATTGCCAGCAGTTGATGAGATATGGAGCACAAAAGAATTCAGCTCTAAAAAAGATAGCTATTTAGATTTGAAAAACAAATTAGAGAATTGGAACCCAAATGTAGCATTTAGTGAAAACTCAAAAAATATAGGAAAGGAAGCCTTGGTAGAACTAATGGATGAAGCAGTTAACATGCACGATAGCCTATCTAATATAGATGAGTTTCAAGCATTATTGATTGCACAAACTATAAAGGATAGCATATGCATAGAGTTTTGGAAATCTATATTTAAAGAGTACGACGAGCTCATGGATAAATATAAGGAATATAGGAGTCACAAATTTGAAAATGAATTCAAAATATCAGACGAAATTATTTGTGAGGAATATTTATGCATAATAAATGAAATTGTAGAGTCAAAAAAGGACGAACCATTAACCGGAATAACCCTACTATTCAAGCCAAAATGGAAAAAAATAAAAGAGAGTATATATGTAAATAACAATTTAATCGAAAAAAGAACAGATCTAGAAAAAGCAAGCCTGATAATTGAGTATGATTTAAGTAAGATAGCTTTACACTCTAAAGCTAGTAAGCTAATAAAAGGGGTTACATCAGATGTAAGTATTAGTATAGAACGCTTCGAAATAGAAGTTGAACAGCTAAGAAAGAAAGTATTATTGTCACTAAACTGGTTTGAACAAAGCTGGTTGAGGTTAAAAGAAAAAGTGTTAGCAATTGCAGAAAACAAAGAAAAATTAGATATTACGTTAATGCTTAATAATGATAATCTTATTGGTGAAATGATAAAAAAATTAGAAGAGGTTATAATCAAAGATATAAGCCAACAAATTAATAAGATATCTTTGCACGAAGCAAAGGAGGAATTAAGCAGCTACCTGTCAAAACTAAAAGCATATCTATTATGTGGAAATCCTTTTGAAGGATTAATTTGTGCTATAGAAAACAAAGATGATAATTTATATGAAGCTAATTATAATAGATTAATAGATATATACGGAAAAAGTGATATTTATAAGGTAAGACAAGAAGGTCTAAAAAGGCTAGGAGAATATGCACCAATGTGGGCAAATGCAATAATCGAAAGGCAAGGAATACATGGGGAACCGAAAGTGCCCGATGACATTGAGGCTGCTTGGAAATGGCTACAGCTAGATAGTCAAATAAAACGTATAGATTGCTATGATCCTAATAAAATACAGCATGAGATAGAAAAAATAAATGATTCATTGATAAAAAATGCACAAAGATTAGCATATGAAAAAGCATGGTATAGTAAAATTAGAAATAAGACAATACAGCAAACGCAAGCGATAGAGGGATGGCGTACAACTATCAAACAGATAGGAAAAGGGAAAGGGAAGACCGCCCCGATGCTATTTAAAAAAGCAAGGGAGCTTATGCCGTTATGTCAGTCTGCGATACCAGTATGGATTATGCCTCTTAATCGTGTTGCCGAGAATTTTGATCCCCAGAAAAATAAATTTGATGTGGTTATAATAGATGAAGCAAGTCAAGCAGGAATTCTCGCATTATCTGCCTTATATTTAGGCAAGAAGGTAATAATTGTAGGTGATGATGAACAGGTTAGCCCTAATACTGTGGGATTAAAGGTTGATGAGATAAATGCACTTATAAAACAACATTTAGTCGGTGTGCCTAATAATCATTTGTTCAATGATAAGACATCAATTTATGATATTGCAAAATCATCTGGATTTAAGCCGCTAATGCTAACTGAGCATTTTAGATGCCTACCTGAAATAATAGGATTTAGCAATCAGCTCTCTTATAACGGAAAAATAAAACCACTAAGGGATTCGTCAGGAATAAATATAACGCCAGCAGTAATTGAATATCGTGTACCCAACTCGATTGAAGAAAATAAAATTAATATAAATGAATCTAAACATATAGCATCTTTGATTATGGCTTGTATTCAAAATGAAGAATACGCTAAGAAAACAATAGGGGTTATATCCCTAAAAGGTACTGAGCAAGCACTTGAAATAGATAAAATATTGCAAAAAAGCATTGAGCCTGTAGAATATGAAAAAAGGAAAATCCAGTGTGGCACAGCCTCGCAGTTTCAAGGAGATGAAAGGGATATTATATTTCTAAGTATAGTAGCAGCTCCTAACGATAATGGTGGACCTGCGAGATTGATGGATGAAGAGGGTAGGAATGATTTATATAGAAAGACTTATAATGTCGCAGCAAGTAGGGCAAAGGAGCAGATGTGGGTAGTTCATTCTTTTAATCCAGAGATAGATTTAAAGCCTCACGACATAAGATTAAAGCTTATTAAATATGCCAAAGACCCTAATGTAAGCAAAAGTGAAGAAAATTTAAGGACAACCGAATCAGATTTTGAAAAGCAAGTTATGATTTTACTATTAAACAAAGGATATCAAGTTAAGAGTCAATGGAAGGTAGGAGCATATAAAATTGATATGGTTGTAGAGGATGATAATAGAAGGGTTGCAATAGAATGTGACGGAGAAAAGTGGCATACACAGGATGACCTGCCTAATGACTTGAAGAGACAAGCTATATTGGAAAGACTAGGCTGGAAATTTATAAGAATAAGAGGTAGTGCTTTCTATAGGAATCCTGATGAAGCTATGGAAAAGGTTTACCTAGAGTTAGAGAAGTATAGGATATATCCAAATTATTCAGGTATAAACGATGATAGCGAGCTTGAAGATAATAGGCTACTAGAAAGCATAAAACGAATGGCAACTCAGATCAGGGCTGAATGGGAAGAAGTGTCTTAATATTTAGAAAAAAAGCAAGGATATGCATAATATCGTTGCTTTTTTAGTATAAATTTATAATAAAGTAATTACAAATAACTACAATGGAGGTTTTGTTATGAAAGTATATGTATTAAATAAAGGTGATATAATAAGATATTTTTTAATATTTTTAATAACCATAAGTGCAGCTATCGGTTCAAAGGATTATATAGTGGAGGTCTCAAAGGTTGTAAAAAGAGAATTACCTATATACTGTGTAGAAAGGGATGATAAAAAGATTGCACTCACATTTGATAGTGCTTGGGAAAATAAAGATATACCTAGCATACTTGCTACACTTAAAAAACATAATGCTAAGGCGACTTTTTATA
>Ga0154526_1084_pt3 | contig 15355 bp, 17 predicted proteins | sample RifGroE2_FD_105669 | JGI IMG/M metagenome (GOLD analysis project Ga0154526, IMG submission 105669) | Clostridiales bacterium GWE2_32_10
GCTTTCTTGTTTGATCTGCCATTACCTGTGGGTCCTTATTGTACTCTATCAGTACTCCACCTGGTAAGATGTTTCGTGCAGCTTCTCCAACCACTTTTCCAGTTTCCATTCTTGTATGTGTATTTGCATTTATCTCTGCCACAAGCGTCTATACGATATATAATTTGATTTGGATATCATTTTACTCACCTTCTTTTAAGTGTTCTAATTCTTTTCTGTAAAGTTCGCACATTGTGTCTAAAAAGCCTTCTATATCCATGATATCTTCTATGTCAAGTAATATATCGTCTCCGTAGCGGTGATATATTACATCTGTTGCTTTATTTCCTTGTGGGCACTCTACTTTGTACTTTCGTATAGCTAGCTTATAATTACCTATGTACTCGTCATTTATATCCTTTTGTATATCAAGTACAAAATCCCCTTTGATCATGAGGTCTTTATTTTCCACTCTTACTAATTCTGTATTTTTTGCAAGTTTTGCACCGTCCTCAAATATCAGTTGGTGCAGCAATCTTTCAAACAATATATATACCATTACTTTTTCACCATTTTCTCGTTTGATATATGATTTGAAATAATCTGAGCCATCTGTCAGCATAAAAACATTTCCTCTCATCATCATTAGCTTGTTGATCGTGTCTACTCTTATCAGCTTGTCAGTCACTTCATCCCTTTTGATGCTTACTATATCTAGCTTTACAGGTGATATGCAAAACATATAATCTAATACGAACTGATTTTCACTCACCTCAATGCTTTCACCTTTTTTTACAAAATACACTGATATTCTATGTTGCTTTGATAAATCGATATATGCGGTACTAAACGCTTTACATTCCATACCCGTTATACTTTCTAGAAGCCCTATGAGATCTTTAATCTCCAAGTTTGTACTTGGTGACATTATGTACTTGTCTATTAAAACTATGTCTTTTAACTCGTCATGTGTGACTATAAATGGAACCTTCCCTGGTTCTAAAAAGTTTGGTCTAGGCATCTCATCTTCTGTCACAAATGTTTTTTCTCCATTTACCTCAAATATCTTTATCTTTACATTTCTAAAACTTTCCTTGTTATCTAAGTATGTACATCCGCCAACGATTCCATAAACGTCGCCCTCGTCATTAAAATTTGCTAGTTCTTCAACTGCTTGTAAAAGTCCTTCATAATTTTCTACTTCTTTATTTTCTATCATATAAATCTCCTCCTTCGGGTTAAAACCCTATAATTTTTGTATTTTTATTTTCTACAAGCTGCATTGCATGCATGACTTGTTGTACTGCTTTTCTTACATCTGATTTTGTTAAAAGCATCATGTTATCTTTAGTTAGTGTAGCAAGCTCAAGTCTAGTGACCTGCTCTGTGATAGCCAGTTGAAATATCCTGCGCATTTCTCTACCATAACCAAAATTTTCAGCTTTTGCATATTTCATTACATAATCCCTGACAACTTCCTCACATCCGTCTTCAAGTAGATAGTCAGCATTTTGAACTAATGTTTTAAATATATTTACAAGCTCGCTTTCGGCATTTTTTCATGCTAAAGTCGATCGTGAAGTTGATACGACTTGAGATTCCCGGGTTTGCATCCAAAAATTCTTTCAGCTTGTTGTTTTTATCAGATACAGCACCCCCATAGCCTGCAAAGATGATCAACTTATCCTTACTGTGTTTTTCTAGTTGGATGCACAGCTCTGCTAGTGCTTCCTGTGAAAATGTATCAAGTCTACCATTGTCACTTGCTGCGAGTGCGTATATCTCGTCTATAAATATGGCATCATGATTAACCACGATTGACTCCACCTTAGGTGCGCTATGTCCGACATAAAATCCTTTCATATGTAGCGATGATATACTGATAAATCGATCACCGTTTAATATCCCCTTTTCTTTCATGATATTCATAAAATGCTTTGCCATCTCCGTTTTACCTGTACCTGGAGGACCCGCAAACATATAGACTTGGCCTATCACATTTTTACTTATAAGTCCCATTGCTTCTCTTGCCTTAGCAACCTCTGCTCTTTTTATGCAGTTCAGTATTTGAGCCTTTACATGTTCCATACCGTATATTTCTTTGTTCATCAGCTCTATCGCGCCAATTTTTGGTGTACTGCTTTGCTCTAGCTTACTACGTCCCCTTTCCATAAAAGCAAAGTCTTCGTGTGTAAGTTCTACATTGCTATTATCTACCCTATTTGAAATCACTTTATCAATTAACTGCTTTACTGAATCATTGTATTCATAAGCTCTTCTTCGATATTTGACCAAGTTTTTCAGTACATATTTTATATCAAGATCTTCTGCAAGTGTATACCCCTTATTTTCTGCCATTTCAGTGAAAACCTTCTGCATATAGCTTCCATCAGCTGCTGGGTTTTCGATGTGATATGCGTTAAATCGATACTTAAACGTCAGTTCAGATATAAACTCTGTCGTATCGTCAGCTGCAAAATCCCCCATAGCAAACGTTGGTATCGGCATTATATCATCACTTACTTCTTTGATGATAAATATATACCGCCTATTTTCCATTTGCTTATTAATTGCTAGCATAGTGTTTGCAACTAGACCTCGCATTTCTTTCGTCAGTATTAGTACGATAGGTTCCGAACTACGTACATCCCATGAAAATATAGATTGTTTTCGTTTCTTAGATTTTCGCTTTACAAAGGTATCACCTACCTCAGCAATTTCATCCACCGCTATTTCAGGATCCATACCGAATCTTAGCCAGTTCGCATATTTCATAAATTCCATGATTTCCACTATCTGTACCTTTTTTATCTACATTACCGTCAAGCTTCTGCATTACATAAGGCGCTAGATACTTAACCGCCATAAGGCCTACTGTCTGATTTTCGCAAGTAATGATGTTAAACCTATTTGCGACTATATTTGTTTTATATAGTTCACTCATATGATTTGCATAGTGCAAATCTCTTGCTAAATCATTTACATTATTACTAGGTATATTTAGTTCATCATGTATACCCGTCCGATTAACATCTGTAAACAAAACTTTTAGTCTGTCAGATTTTAAATCTTTATCTTTATTCATAACCTCAGCTCCTCTCTTAAAATTCATCTCAACCCGCTAGCTACACGGGTTTGCTGCTCGTCGACATCATCATCATAACGTGCCCTTCGAAATTTGTCAATCCTTTTTTACATTTTTTTACTTCTTTGCCAATTTTATGATTTTTATTTATTAAGTGAAATCTATACACATAGCACGCTAGAAGGCATTTTATGACAAGTAAAAATTTATTTAATATTTTCCTCTCAAAGCAGCCACAGCGGCCAATCCAAGGCCCAAACTCACCTCCAAAACACACGCCACTCATGCGCGTTTAAACGCGTCTAAAATCAATTTTGGGTTTGGATGATATATTTATTTATAATTTAATATGACGCGTTATACGCTTCGAGAAGCGCGCTTGGATTATATTGTAGAGGTGTAAATAAGCAATAAAAAAACCGATTTCTCGGTCTTTTTATAAATAGTTGTCAACTTTATATACTTCTAGTATCTATAACTAACTATGAATTCTGGGTCGGTTTTATAATAAAAACTTACAACCTTACGATTTGTATTAGTTGAAACAACTTGCTCCTCTATCACGTTTCCGTTAGGATCTTGTCCTTGTGTAACCGCTGCATCAAGATTTGCACCCTTTGGAAGTATAATATCTGCAGATACTTCATTCATTCCTTGATATCCAAGTCCCTTGAGCGGAATAGAAAATTTAAACTTGAAGTTTCCATTTTGATCTGCTTGGGCCTTTATTTCATAAGAATATTGATATACATTACCGTTTATAGGTGTAAATACAACCTTTTTTAGTACCGATTCTAGTAAAAGCCTTGATACATCTTTTAAAACCTCTTCCTCATTTCCCGAAGCAGCTTGAATCTGCACATCCTCTACCCCCTCAAAATAAGATGCTGGAATTGGGTGTAGGTAGGGAATCTCTTGTCCACTCTTTTCTATCAAATCAATGATATATTGGGGTATTACTGGACCTGCTGGTATGTACCATGCCATATCCTGTGGAATCGGCGTATCTGTTTCAAATAGAGTATCAATTTTTATCACATCATACCCCACTCCATATTGTGATTCCGGTATTACATTAGCTGTTAACGTTTGTCTTATTACGTTTGCCATAGTTTTATTTCTCCTTTAGAAATGTGATTTGTTAGGAATAGCTCTTTGCTATCCTAGTTTTCTTTTTTTACGCCTTTGAAAGCTTTGCCTGGATCGGATGTTTTATTGTCCATAATACGACCTGTTGTTGTATCTCTTTTGACATACAATCCAGTTACTGGATTCTTAAACTGAGACCTATCGCCCACAAGCCTTTTCTTGCGTTATCACCATAAGGTTTGTTGGTAGCCATATGCTCCCCTCCTTTATTTTTATAAACAAAGGGATTGACTTTTCCATAAAACTATGTTATCATACAAACATTCAAATTTAATTTTATGATTAAGTCTTATCCAACCAATGTTGACGCATTGGTTTTTTGTTTGTTCAGTACAGTTTAATGACATGACTGAGGTCAAGGATTTTATACTGTATCTATATCTTTCTAAATACATCCCATAAAGTTTAAATTTTTAAAACTCGAATTCAATTCAGATAATCGTATTTCTGCCGCCTGTTCAGATACTCGAAAGTATGCTGCTATTTTTGATACTAATTGTTCTTTTTCTTTAATCGCAATTTCTTGTGCTTTTTTTAGAAATACTTCCCGAGGCATAAGTATTGCTGCAGCAATACCGTCAGCTTGCCATTCCATCCATTCTTCATCAGTCCGAGCATTATTTTCTGTAAATGTTTTATTTGGACACCTATGTGCTACCGCGGTGCTTTTATCTGCTGTGGATTGAAGCAAGTGATACATTCTATGTTTGTCCCAGTGAACACATTCATGTGCTAGTGTGAACCGTTCTGAACCTTTATTTCTCTTCGCCTGTACATCATTATCTATAAAAATTGTACCTCTCTTAACTTCTACCGTTCTGTATTCATCAGTTTCTTTTAGATAAATATCTGTCGAACCATCAGTAAAAAATATTTTACCTAACTCGCTTAGATCTTCTGTGATACTCACATACTTTACAACTAGGCCCATTCCCGTACTTGCTATTGTTTCAATCGGAACAGGTATAGGAGAAATAAGGGCCTCTGGACAATATTTTTGCAAAAAGTCAGTTGCAAATTTATCAAATTGGTTTTTCTTTATAATAGGCGCTAAATTATCTGTCAGATTCATGCTCATTTCCTCCTATCAGTTGTAAGCTCCAATATCATTCACTTTGAAGTTTTTCAGTTCTCCATCAAAGTCTGCACTACAGCTAGCTATAAACCATTGGTTGACCCCATCTGTTTCTCTATTACGTGAAACCGTTTCCTCTATTTCTATATCACAGCTTACGATAACATTAAAGGTTAAATTATCATCATTTTGCTGTATTTTAGTAACTCTTTCTATACCCATTTCTTCCAAAGATGCAAACTGTACCTCTCTCACAAAATTAGATTTCCTGTGAAACTCTATACTATCACAATTATCTTCTATATATTTTTGCATCTCCTTGTAAAGTTTATTGTAGCAACTTCTATCTAATTCACCCTCAAAAGCACTTTTACCCATATCATTTATCCTCCTTGTCTAATTTTTCAATTATTGACTTCCAAAAATCATCTTGCTTCCCTTTATCTCTCGCCTTTCGCAATGCTGTCCTAGCTTCTGGTAAATTCATTATATATTCAGGTAGGTCTGGTGCTATTTCATCCCGATCCTTGCCTGCATAGTCGAGCATATTATCCCTCTCTTCTGCACTTAGCTGAAGAATCTTTGAAATTCTTTCAAGCGCCTCTATATCAGGAGGGTTTCGCCTACTTTTTTCAATATCTGACCAATATGCCGGAGTAATGCTCAACTCTTCTGCAATCTGCTTAATTGTTACCCCTTTCTCGGTTCTTTTCCTTGATATATACTCACCAAATAATCTTTCCATTTTTCTCATCCTTTCCTTTTTTGTCAATCTTGACAAATTTGTCATGGTTAACATATATTTATATTATCACTCTTTTTTCCTTTTGTCAAGTAATAAACTAAATTTTAATAATATTTTCATTAAAACTAAAAAAGACTTCTCTCGAAGCCTTTTCCCAACAAGCAGTTATCCCTGAGGTCACCATGGGGGCACTTTGAGGTCACTTTGAGGTCACTCCATTATTTTATACATAGTATTTTTATTATCTCCCGACTTTTCGATAATGCCCATATTAATCATTTGCTTGATCAATGTCTTTGCTCTTGTTTCACCTATCACTAATATATTTGATACTTCCTTCCTCGTCACACTTCCATTTTTCCTTACATACGCATATATCACTTTCTCCTGCTCTGTTAGCCCCGTAGGCATATCGAAGAATTCAAGTCTTGTTGAACCGTTTATATAATAGTCTTTATGTATAATTCCATTGATAAGAGCTTCTCTGATCGAGTCTCCAGGATAATCTTTTTGATCTATTCTTGCTGGGTTACTTGTAATGACGCCTCTTGTCATGTTGTGATACTTGGCGTAAATGAGTGCCTTGTCTAAACACTCGACCAAACTACCATCGCATATCTCTCTGTCTCTAAACACTATCTTGTTTAATCCCTCGTATGTCGCGCATTTGATGTCATATGTATTCTGGTCGGAAAACAGAAATGCTGCAAAATTATATTTGCCATCATCATTTTTAAAGTTTAGTGCGTTTGGTCTGAACTCTTTTTCCATTTCTGCAAATTTCTTTTCTATATACTTAAATGTCATCTCCTGTTCTGGTGAAACCTTGCCTTCATAGCTCATGTCCATACTTTCATGGATCATACGTTTAATAAGTTCGTCAGATGCTTGTTTCTTGGTGGTTCCAACCCTAACATATACGCCTTTTGGCATAAGCCCTGCACTCTTTATGTAATAAGGTCTGTCAACACCTCTAGCTATATGAATTACGATCACATTTTTCCCATCGATTATTTCATTTTCTATACTCACATAACCTTTTAAATCCTTCTCTATCGCATATGAAAGTATGTTTGATATTCTTTGCGATACATCATCCGGGTCACTTACCCCGACTACTGTCCCATCATCTTCGACACCTATATAGATCTTACCACCATCTGTATTAGCAAATGCAATAATCTCACTTGCCAAATCAGTTGGTATCTCACGTTTCAACTCTATATGCTGCGTTTCTACTAGTTTCAATCTCGCCACCCACTTTCGTATATTTACTCACCTTCGTGTTTTTTCATCAAAAAAGCCTTTGGTTACTTTTTTTCAAACCAACACCCTAAGTCCTGTGTCTCTAAAATACCTAACATCCTACTTTCAACTCCTCATTTTTTATTTTGTACTCAAATGTAGAGTTAAGTGTCGCTCTCTCTTCAAACTCATCTTTGTTATACACAAGCAGGTCAATAGGTTTTGTTGCAATATTTATAATTCTAGTTCTTATCTGTTTAAGTATCTCACGTTTTCTTTCTGTGGTCTTATTCATAACGATACATAAATCTATATCACTTTCTTTTGTAGGCTCTCCATATGCATATGAACTAAAAAGTATTATATCTTTCGTATTAAATTCTTTTCTGATCTCATCAGCGATTTTCATTACTTCCGCTAATATAACTTTATCATTCATACACTATGCTCCCTTCGTGTTTTTTTAGACAAAAAAACCTTTTGGTGATTTTTTCAAACTAATAATCGATTTTTCCTAACTTTCGTGTTTTTCTCAATATAAACATCTCGGTTAGTAATTACTTCCTCATTTTCCAGAGTGCCATCGGATGATCCTTGATTCGCTCTACAATCTCTACATCTCTAAACAACAGCTCTGGTCGATATTCCTTATTCTCAAAGCACTTCACGTACTCCACTTCATCCTTACTCAGTGATATTAGCTCCTTCGCAAAGTCATATACTCGCTTCTTAGTAGCCTCTAAGTCAAACTTTTCCTTAGTGCTGATTACTGGGTACAAGTCTGTCTTAATCTTGCGCATAGTAATGCTATTTATATTCTCGATATCACCTTGCATATCAATTGTTTGTGCCGACAACGTGTAGTAAAACACAAAGCATTTTCTAAGCAAATCATAGTCCTCACCATCAATGATACCATAGTAAACCATATTGCTTATATCATATAAATCTCGCGCAGCTGTTCTACCTACAAGTGCAGCTAATTTACTGCCAAATAGTTCTATTTTTCCTATTGTAGTTACTTTGTATCTTGAACTTAGCGCATCTGTCGTAATTTCTCTTTGTGTTATTTCTTGTATATGTACACGATTTGAATAGTTAATCTCAATCTTTATATTGTCTCTGTTTCCTGATGTATTGATGTAGTAGAATACCCATGAGTCAAGTGTGTGCGGATTCTTCGTTTTATCACTCAAATAATAGTCATTCGCTAACATGTACTTGATTAAACTTTGGTTGATTAATTCGCGTTTGGCTATCATCTCATCCCTTGATACTGGTAGTATAAAATCAAAGTCTATATCTACTGACAATCTTGGCATGTTGAATACTGTTAGGTTGATTGCTGTGCCACCTTTGAGTGCTAGTGAATCTCGATATAGTTCATTCGCATTCATATCACTAAGGATATCTGACAGTCTGTATACCTTTTCATAAGTATCTTTAATAAAATTTAGATTTTTCGCACGTTTTTCTAGCAAATCTCTTTCATATTTAAACAAGCTCTCCCCCTCCTTGTCCTAATATGTCACTAAGTCGACCTTCCACAATCAAGTTCCACTTGCTATTGTATTCTTGGCGTAATAACTCTTCTCTTGCTATCAAGTATCTCTTGCTTTTCCCTATATTACTCTGACAGTGTTCAAAGAACTTTTGAGATAATCTCAGGTCATTAGCATGTTTTTCCAGCATATATCCAACCTTTTGGTACAAAAACTTCTTGTCAAATTCATTAAGATATTCTATTAGCTTTTGTTCGTTTAAATAAGTCACGCTTTCTATTATTTTTAAGACTTCCTCAAGCCCTCCAGCTCTATCCATATTGTTGATGCAATCAAGTATCGTTTTTTCTGTATCTGTCACTCTGATTCCTCTTCTCGTTTCCGGGCTTATGACACCCGCATAGAGTTCTGGACTTACAAATGTGTATCTCGTGTTATTATACTCGAATGGCACAATTTTCTTTTTAGTAGTTACATAGATTTCATTGAAAACCTGATTTGCAAAACCATAATATTCAGCTGCACTATGATGTGATAGATATGCATCTTCTGCCACTGCACATCCTATTTGATAGCGATCTGCAAAGGTATTGCCTGTTGATAAGTTTACAGCTGCATATAAATTTTTCTTTACTCTTATTATATAGCCCTTTCCTAGATATTCCTTAAGCACAGACTTAACAGTACTAGCGTTATTGATGATAGCTATCATATCTTTCATTTCAAAGGTTCCCATTTGGCTTAATTTTTCATAATATTTCATATATCTCCCACCACCTTAGTTTAATATTATCACACAAGTATGTCTTTTTCAATACTTTATAGAAAAATTTAAACTAATTTTCATCTTTTTTCGCTCCAGGCCTTGCAATCATCATTTCTACGTGCTATAATACTCATCAGTTACGAGTCCAGTGTGTGAAATGAAAAATAGTCCGATGTGCGAGTTTTGAATCAAAGTCCTAGAGAGAGTTTCTGGAAATATTTTACTTAATTTTCAGAAACTCGGACTCAAAATCCAGTGGTAGCAATACCGTACGGGTTCGATTCCCGTTTTCGGCAGACCATATAAAACAAGGGTTTCAGCTATATTAACTATAGCCGAAACCCTTATTTTTTTGTATAGCCAACAGGACTTTTTGTATAGCCAATGTATGCCCATTTTACATTTACTATTTAATTTCAATGCTTATTTACATATTGAGCACTTGCTTCAATTATTTCATTTTGAGTTGTCATAACATATTTTTCAGTCATAGTCACACTATTATGTCCAGCCATTCTTGATGCCAATACTAATGGGAATTTTTTTGAAACATCAGTAATAAATGTATGTCTGAATCTATAAAGATTGCATTGTCCCTTCATTAAGCCCGCTTTTTCCAAAAGCTTTATGTATCTCCTGTAAAAGAAATCATAATCTCTTATCTTTCCATTCATGTCTGTAAACAATACCTGACCCGCTCCATTTTTTTCTCTTTTTTCACCAACGCTTTGTCTTTCTCCACTGCATTTATATGTGCTTTTACTGCTTTTAATGTTTCATCATTTAATGATAACACCCTTCTTGATTTGTCAACATCTCCGCCTTTATCATTTTTTATAGGAAGTATTTCCACTCCTACTTTCTTTGTTGTTAACTTTTTAAAGTCTACATTAAATTTCTTCGAGATTGTTTTGTTAATATCTATTGTCTTATTTTCAAAATCTATGTCTTCTTTGTGTAAAGCAATTATTTCTGAAGGTCTTATCCCTGTATCCATGCTTATTCTAACAAAGGCGTTCATTTGTATATCATCCGCTACTGCAACAAGTATTTTTTCTTTATCTTCAGGCACGAATGCTTTATTCTTCTTAACAGGTGTTTTATTTGATAATGGTTCATCTATATATTCCATAAAATCTGCTTCAATAAGTTTCTTTCTTGCTGCATACTCTATTACTACGCCCAATATGACATAGACCTTATGTATAGATTTTTTAGCATAATACTCTGACACACCATTCGTTTTATGCTTTTTCTTAGGAAGGTTATTTATGAATCTTCTGCAATCATCTTCTGTTATATCCCCTATTTTTATGTCTCCTAATTCCTTAACTATTTGCTTACTATAATTAACATAGCACTCTTTTGTAGTATCTTTAATACTTTCACCTTGCATCTCGTACACATATGCCAAAAAATCCTTAAACGGCATATTTTTCATTTCACTCTGTGCTTTGTATATGGTAAACAGACTATATCAAAACAATTAAGTAGTCTTGAATTTTTACTTATAATGTAACTAAGTAAAAAATTCAAGACTACCACTATTACTATTTTCATAATTATTTATGTAATTCAAATTTTATTCTTTAATATTTTGATTGCTAACATCAGTACGTTATCCCCTGTGCATACATTGCATCTGCAACCTTTAAGAATCCAGCAATATTTGCACCTACAACAAGGTTATCCTCATATCCATACTCTTTTGCAGCTGTACTAGCAGCCTTGTAAATATTAACCATAATATCTTTAAGTTTAGCATCAACTTCTTCAAATGTCCATGAGTACCTCATGCTGTTTTGTGACATTTCAAGTGCTGATGTAGCGACTCCACCGGCATTAGCTGCCTTCGAAGGTGCAAAAATAACTTTATTCTTGATGAATACATCAATTGCTTCAGGAGTTGACGGCATGTTTGCACCTTCTCCAACAGCATAGCATCCATTTTTAACAAGCATGTTAGCGGAATTCTCGTCAATATCATTCTGTGTTGCACATGGAAGAGCAATATCACATTTAATCGTCCAAATATCAGAACAACCTTCAGTGTACTTTGCATTAGGATGGTACTTTATGTATTCGCTAATTCTTTTTCTCTCAACTTCTTTAATCTTTTTAACTGTTTCTAGCTTGATACCTTCTGGATCATAAATATATCCGTTTGAATCACTTAATGCAACAACCTTACCACCTAACTGATGTACTTTCTCTGTTGCATATATAGCAACATTACCTGAACCTGATATAACAACCGTTGCTCCTTTAAATGATTTCCCTTTAGCCTTAAGAGCTTCATCCATAAAGTAGCAGAGTCCATAGCCTGTAGCTTCGGTCCTTGCAAGGCTCCCACCCCAAGTTAACCCTTTACCTGTTAAAACTCCTGTAAAGTCATTTCTGAGTCGCCTGTATTGTCCATACATATAACCAATCTCTCTTGCACCAGTTCCCATATCTCCAGCAGGAACATCTGTATTTTCACCAATGTGCCTTTCTAGCTCCGTCATAAAGCTCTGACAGAAACGCATAACCTCACCATCTGACTTACCCTTTGGATCAAAGTCACTGCCACCTTTGCCGCCTCCCATCGGAAGTCCGGTTAATGAATTTTTGAGTATCTGCTCAAATCCAAGAAATTTAAGTATACTGGCATTTACAGAAGGATGTAGCCTTATGCCACCTTTATAAGGTCCAATCGCACTATTGAACTGAATTCTATAACCCCTATTTACTTGTACATTACCATTATCATCAACCCATGACACTCTAAAAGAAATCTGCCTTTCAGGTTCAACAATCCTATCGAATATTCCAGCTTTAACCCATTCAGGATTTTTTTCAGCTACCGGTTCTAAAGATTCTAGTACTTCCTTTACTGCCTGATGAAATTCAGGCTCATTTGGATCCCTTTTAATTACTCGCTCCATTACACTTTCAAGTATTTTCACAACAAAAAACCTCCTGTCCTTTTTAATTTTATTTAATAAGTGAACTTTCACACTGTACCAAATTTATCTATTTCTTTTATCATATATGCTGCATATAAAGGAACTGATTTTATGCCATTAACAAATCCAAAATTTTTACCTGATATTTTAATAGCGTACTTTGGTTTATATTTATCTTTATACACATTTAATGACTTTGATTTTGTGTTGGTAGCTGATTTTACTTCTATGGGTATCACAGTCCCTTGTATACTCAATACAAAGTCAATTTCTGCCACATTAGACGATCTCCAATAGTTTAATCCTAATTCACCACTTGCTAATGTTTGTGCAACATAATTTTCTGTCAACATTCCTCTATATAAGTTACTACTTTCACTAACTATATCATATGGAGTCATATTTGATAACTCTGTCAATAGCCCTACATCATTTAAGTATATTTTAAAATAATTATCCTCTTCATAAGCAGTTAGTGGTATTTGAGGTGTCTTTACAAGCACACATTTGTTTACCAAATTACTGTTTATAAGCCATTCTATCGAGGTCTCATACATGCGTTTATTTCCTTTTTCATCAACAAGTGTATAGCTAAATTTATTATTATCTCTGCCAAGCTGTTTGGGTATAGATTTATATACTTCATTTATGCGTATATTCTCTGCATTTGTTGTATATTTAGTCATATCTGCTATATAATCACCTATTATATTCTTTTTAATAATCCTATCATACCTACTCAAGTCCTTTTTATTTTTTATATACTCTAATACTGATGCTGGCATGCCTCCAACAAATAAATAGTCCCGATATATGTTCATTGCCTTCTCATGTATCGGCTCCATTAAAGCTCTATCTTTTTTAAATCCCTCTCTTATCTCTTCTGTAAGCATTTCCTCCCCCAAAGCCCATAAAAACTCTTCAAAGTCCATTGAATATAAGTACTTTCTATGAACCTTCCCCACTGGAAATGAGCTTTTAAATCTGTTTAATGCCACACCTAACAAACTCCCTGCACATGCTATATGATATCTTACTTCTGATTCATTGAAATATTTTAATGCTGTAATAGCTCTTTCACTTATTTGTATTTCATCTAAAAATACTATAGTTTCCTCAGGAACTATCCTTTTGCCTTTTATTATTGCAATACTACTTATTATCCTTTCTGGATCCAAGCTATTTTCGAAAATCTCACGTATATTATCTTCTTTTTCAAGATTTATATATACATATTTTTTATAATTATCCTTGCAAAAGTTATCTAATATATACGTTTTCCCTACCTGCCTTGCTCCAACAAGCATATATGGCATCTTACTCTGCTCTTCTTTCCATTTTTTTAAATCTTCCATAATCTTTCTTTTCATATTCATCACCAATTAAAATATATCATACATTTTCAATAACGTCAAGTTTTTTATACGAAAAATATGTAATACTTTCATTTTTTTTATATAAATATTTATAAATCAGGCCTAATTTATTCGCCTGTGCTATTGTTTCTTATATTTTTTAAGATACACCTACTTCAATAAATACCTTGCTCTTTCTCTAATCAAATTATTTATTTCCTGTAACCTCTTATCAGGTAGGTTGTACTTCTTATGCTTTGTAAACCTAAAGTCTATAAGCTTCCTTACTCTTTCTTTTTGCTCGTTTGTCATCAGCTTCTTTATATCATCTAAATTGCCTGCGTTTATAAATGCAAATGTCATGTCTAGGGAATTTATATATTTATCAATATCATTAAAATCACTATCCATTGCATATACCAATAAAGATATTCCATTATCAAATATAGGCGCTAAGCCTTCTATCTCACCTGTGGTATTGTTTCGTATAAATCCAAAGTTGTTAAAATGTCTGTCCGCATTTATTATAATTGTGTCAAATACCATTATATCTACCAATTCATTATACAAAGGTGTATTCGCTACATTTCTTAATATTTCTGGCACTTTTTTGTCCCCATATACTAAATATGCAGGTACAAATGATCTTTCTTTACTTGTAAATAACTCACACGTTGAACACAGTGTACCCTTCCACTTATGTAGATCGTACTTTACTGCATAAAGTCCCATTGCTTCTGCTACCTGATACGCATAATATTCTGAGTATGGCTCATTCCCAGAGTTAGCGAATCCCTCTGTCCCCCCCTTGTATAACTCTACCGTATCTTTTAGCCTTCTCCAGCATTTCTTTAGCATACCGTTTGTTGTAGGTTCAGGAGAGCTAACCAGCCCTTTTATTTTCGTGTTGTAACCAGTAAATGCTACTAAACTTAGTGTTTCTGAAAAACCGTTATCAAATAGATTATATTTTTCCCATGTGTAATTATTTCCATAAGGCACCACCCAATAATCATCAGTCAAACTAAGTCCCAGCGTTACACTTAGCAAATTCAGCAGCCTTGGCTCTTTGTTATTTTCAAGTGCCGCTAATATATTCTCTACAAACACCCTGTTTTTAGGTATAAACCTACTATTCAACCAGTTTACTAGACCTTCCCCAGTTAATGCTATCCCATACGGCATGTTCTTTGACATTTCCGTGTTTACTTCTATTATTTTGCACTGTATTGTTTCTAACTCTCCTACTGATAATTCAAAGTCTATCATTACTATATCCTTTTTCTTTAATATAAATTTTCTCATTGGCACCACCTCTCATCTACTTTTCAAACTTCTATACTTTCACTATTTTCAAGCATAATTCCTCATCACTCAATATTTTTACAATATTCTCCACTATTTCTATACCCTCAAGCTTCCTAGTTTCAATTGCCTCTGCAATGCTTATTTCATCAAGTTTAAGATATACTTGTTTTATTTTGTCATTATATATTATTTTATTTA
>Ga0154526_1041_pt1 | contig 15050 bp, 14 predicted proteins | sample RifGroE2_FD_105669 | JGI IMG/M metagenome (GOLD analysis project Ga0154526, IMG submission 105669) | Clostridiales bacterium GWE2_32_10
AGTGGATTTAGTAAATTGGGCAGTGTATATTATCCGCTCAAGTCGAATTCAAATAATATAATTCTAGAAACATTAAAATCACTGATGAATGGAAATGGAACTGATAATGGATTTTTGATTAGTCAAATAAGTCATTATGAAAAACTAAAAAAGTCGGGAGTAGAAGCAGATAAGATGTGCCTGATTAATGTTCTAGCAGAAGATAAAACAGTAGAGTATTTATATGAAGAAGGTGTAAGATTTTTTACTTTTGATAATTTGAACTCATTACAAAATTATGCAAAGTATGCTGATTTAAGTGAATCAAAGCTTGCCATTAGGCTGTCAAGTGCAGAAGCCTTTAATGATAAATTTACACATTTAGGAGGTGATACAAATGAATGCCTAGAGATGGTCAATTATTTGAAAAATAAATGCTTTGATTATGGAATTAGCTTTTATTTACAAAAAGATATCAAGTCTGAAAAGAATCCTTTAGAAAAAATGCTTGACTATATAATTACTAATTTTAAAGATTCTAACTTAAATTTTATTAGTATTGGTGGGGTAAAACGATATAATAAAATCGATATTGATGTAATAAATAAAGCTAAGGAACAGCTTAATATTAATCAGATAATTCTAGAGCCAGGAAGACATTTGTTAGAAGATACAGTTGATTTAGAAACTAAAGTGATTAGGACTAAAACGATCAATAATAAATCGGTATTAATAATCAAGAATGGGATATATAGTGGATTTTTTGATAGTTTGCTTTATAATAAAAAATTTGAATTCTATTTTGAAAGTAGAACTGATGGCAAAATCAAAATTAAATATGAAAAAACAAACGAAAATGATCATGAATTCTTTATGTGTGGAGGATCATCAGATAGTGGGGATAAGCTAGGGAAAATGTATATTGATAAAAAATATAAGAATGAATTAATTGTCCAGTCAAGGTTTTATGTAAAAAGTATTGGAACATATTTTGAAGAGTTTTTTATGCCGTATAGTGAAGATTTAAATAAAATTTATATTGATAAAAATGGAGGTTATAATTATGAAATTTAAAATGTTTAGCGTAGTAGTAGGTACTGAGGCTTGTGTAGCTTCTTGTCCGTTTTGTGTATCAGGTGTAAAGCCAACAAAAGAAAATCTAGTAGCAAAAGAAATAAACTGGAGAAACTTGAGGATTGCTGCAAATCTAGCAAATAGAAGTAATGTAGATACTGTGATGATAACAAGTAGAGGTGAGCCTACGCTTTTTCCAGACCAAATATCAGATTACCTAAGAAATTTGAAAGAATTCAATTTTCCATTTATTGAATTACAAACCAATGGTATTCCTATAGCTCAAAGAAAAGAATATTATGAAAAGTACTTAAAGGAATGGTACAAAAATGGTTTAACAACGATTACTATATCAGTAGTTAGCCATAGAGCCGAGGTTAATAAAAAAGTATATATGCCAAAGCATGATAGCTATATAGACTTGCCAGAACTAATCAGATATTTACATAGCTTTGGATTTTCTTTACGAATCACATGTGTTTGTTGTAAAGATATGATGGACACACCAGGAGAAATCTTAAATCTTATCAATTTCGCAAAAGACAATAAAGTGGAGCAATTATCGCTTAGACCAGTAAATGACGAGTTCAGGAGGGAATCAGCTGCTCTATGGATTAAAAAGAACAAGTTAACAGATGAGCAAAAAGCAGGTATAAAAACATTTCTTGAAGAAAATGGGGTTAGATTATTAGAACTAGAGAGGCTGGGAACGGTATATGATGTTTTTGGGCAAAATGTATTTTTTTCAGAACCACTAAGTAAAAAGACTAGAGACACTAATCCAGAAAACGGAAGGCAACTAATATTTTTTCAAGATGGACATATCAAATATGAATGGGAAATGAATGGAGGGATTTTATTATGAAAGTATATAATGAACAAGGCAATATGGAAATGAACCAGCCATTAGTGAATGTGCTAAATGATATAAGAAAAAATAGAGATTTTAATGCAAAAGAATATATAGAAGAAAAATCGAATTTATTAAATAGGTATATGAGTAAATGTGGTTTAAAGGCATGTGTTGTAGCTGTTAGTGGAGGAATTGATTCTGCAGTTGTACTTGCAATAGTAACGAATGCGTCAAGAAGCAAAAATTCACCAATTAAAAAGATAATACCCTTGTTACTACCAATATTAAAATCATCTGGGGTAACTAATCAAAATGAAGCGACAAATAGGGGTATCGAGTTGTGCGAACGATTAGGACTTAAACCATTGATAGTTGACTTAACAAAGGTCAATGATGAAATAAGAACAAGCTTAGAAGGCGTATTAGAAATTGATGGTAAGGAATGGGCAATAGGACAGCTTGGTCCATACAGTAGGACTCCTGTGCTTTATTATACAACAAGCTTGTTGAATCAAGAAGGTTATAGTGCTATTGTTTGTGGAACGACCAATAAGGATGAAGGTGCATACTTGGGGTATGTTGGGAAAGCTTCAGATGGGATGGTTGATCTTCAGATTATATCTGATATACATAAATCAGAGGTATATCAAGTTGCTAGTGAGATTGGTATTCCTGAATCTATCATCGAAGTTGTGCCAAATGGTGATATGTATGATAACAGAACTGACGAGACAGTTTTTGGAGCTCCATATGATTTTGTGGAATTATATTTAAACTATTTGAATTTTAATTTATGTGATAAGCAAAAAATTCTATTAGCGTTAGATGAAGATGCTAGGGAACAATTTAATTTCTATTCAAAGAATTTGGAAAATCTTCATAAATACAACTCACATAAATACGTATCTAAATCACCCGCTATACACCTGGATTTGTGGGATAGCTCTGTAAAAGGTGGATGGGAGAATTATTATAAAATAACTAATAAGCTGATAAGTAGCTGATATAAAACGGAAAGGAGATGTCTGTATGAATAAAAATGAATATCTATGGGATTTATTAAATATTGATAAAAATTTTAACTATAACGATATAGATAATGCTTATATAAAGCTAAAGGATAAGAATGAAAGAACAAAATTTGCGTGGAAGGTGCTTAGAGATGAATACTATAGTGCTGTATATAAAAAATATTTAGATATAGATACATTGATAAAAGCTGGATTTTTTGTAGATGAGTTGGAAGTAGAAGATTTGGATTATTATAATCTAGATTTCCTTACTACACCAGTGGGTAAAATTTTAGATAATATAAAGCTTAAAGGTGCTCAGAATCCAGTAGTTTTACTTACGACAGGTGGGTTTTATCCATTACACAACGGGCATTTGCACATGATGGAGGCTGCAAAAGAAACTTTAGAAGAAAAAGGCTATAGTGTAGTGGGAGGCTATATATCTCCATCACATGAATCGTATGTTGTAACAAAACCTTATTATATTTTAAATGAATATGAGAGACTAGAATTATGTAAAAACTCTATTAGAGATAGTAACTGGTTAATGGTTGATCCATGGGAATCAATATATGTCAAAACAAGTATTAATTTTACTGATGTTATAAAAAGACTTGAATTATATCTCAAAAAGCATGTAAATAAAGATATTAAAGTTGCTTATGTTTTCGGCGGTGACAATGCCGGTTTTATGCATTGTTTTGAAGATAAAGGGATAGGGATATGCGTCGAAAGAGAAGGTTATAATGAGAAATTTCTTAAATTACAAAAACAAATAGAAGGTAATAATATATTTTTCATTAATAATAAATCAGTAGAATCAAAATGTTCTTCTAGAGACATAAGGAAGCAACAAATATGCGAAGATGATGACCCTAAGTGTAACGAATACAAGGGTATATATGCTGTTAGGAATGAATCAACAGCACCGTTGTTAAATTATAAAACGAGTGTAAAAGAAGAAATTATAGAAAAAGCTCAAGAAGAGTTTGTGACTGAATTTGTGTTGCAGTTGCAGCAAGCATTAGATAATAGTATGGATATTAAAGTAATAAATTTGATGGAGCAATTAGAAAGTGCACAAAGCGTATTAAATAACAAAAAAACAATTAGTTTAGATTGTTATTATAAAGGTACTTATAATATAGAAACTAGTAGATTGTTTGATATAAGTGATACTCAAAATAAAAGTATTTCACAGATAGGGAGAATAGGTCATGGTACTGTACAGCAACAGGTAGAAACTATAAAAGAAGGAAATTATGTATTAGTTGATGACGATAGTGTAACTGGTAAAACGATTAAAGAAATAATGAGTTATTTACCCCCTGAAATAAAGATAGAGCAAGTATATCTTTTAACAAGCGTTATAAAGGAAAAAATATTTGATGTTGTTGATCTTAGAGATTTTATAATAGGTGCACAAAATGGAGGGCTGGTTGTTAGATTGCCAAATGGTGAAGCTGCAAGAGCACCTTATATGCTGCCATATGTATCTTTAAAAAGTCGAGCAAATGTAAAAGCTTCAAATGAAATGCAATTTTCTATAGCACTTTGGGAAATGAATAAAAAGATTTATAGTAGTATTGATAGAAATATTAAATTATCACAAGCTGATTGTGGATTTAAAAGATTAATGAATTATATAGGATTTAAAGATGATACATTGCTTACTCATATTTGTGATTGGCATATAAAGAATTTAAAATGTGAAAAGAATACGTCTACTTATTATCAAAGACTTAATAAATATAAAATTAAAAGGAGAGATGATTTATGAAATTTAATGTTAGAAGTGAAGAAAACTTGACAATGCTTACGGATTTGTATCAATTAACTATGATGCAAATATACAATGAGGATGAAAAGGAAATAGGATGCTTTGATATGTTTTTTAGAAAAAACCCAGACAAAGCAGGATTCACAGTATTTGCAGGGCTTGATAAGGTTATAGATTATGTTCAAAATATAAAATTTGAAGAGGATGACCTAAATTATCTAAGAACGCTAGATCTTTTTGATGAAGATTTCCTAGATTATTTAAGAGATTTCAAATTTGAATGTGACGTATGGGCTATGCCAGAGGGAACTGTTGTATTTCCAAATGAGCCTCTTATCACAGTTAGAGGGCCTGCAGAGCAGGCACAGCTTGTAGAAACAGCAGTACTAAATATAATAAATCACCAGACAAGGATAGCAACAAAGGCTGAAAGAATTGTAAGAGCAGCAGATGGCAGACCAGTGATAGACTTTGGACTTAGGCGTGCACATGGTGTTACTGCGGCTGTAGATGGAGCTAAGGCTTCCTATGTAGCGGGTATGGCAGGAACTAGTAACGTACTTGCTGGTAAAAAATATGGGATACCTGTCAAAGGAACGATGGCACATAGCTTTGTGCAAAAAGCCAAAAAAGAATATGATGCATTTGAGAGATACGCCAAACGGTATCCAGACAAAACGGTACTTTTAGTAGACACATATGATGTGTTAAAATCAGGAATCCCCAATGCTATAAAGGTAGCAAAAGAGATATTAGAGCCACAAGGACATAAACTTCAAGGAATAAGAATAGACAGTGGTGATCTGGTAACATTGACAAAAAAAGCAAGAAAGCTGCTAGACGATGCAGGACTTGACTATGTGAAAATAACTGTATCGAACTCTCTTGACGAATACGAAATAACAAGGCTACTGGCTGAAGAGGCACCTATAGATTCATTTGGAGTAGGTGAAAGAAACATAACAGCAAAGAGTGATCCAGTGCTAGGAGGAGTATACAAACTAACCGAAGTTGAGGATCAAAATGAGCTAGTAACAGCAAAAATAAAGATAAGCGAATCACAAGAAAAAACAACAAACCCAGGTTTTAAAAAGGTTTGGAGAGTATATGATAGCCTGACAAATAAAGCAATGGGAGATGTACTTACGCTAGCAGGGGAGGATGTGGATGTAATGAGAATGGAGGATTATGTTACAGATGAGGCATTGAAGGAAGCGATGGTAGTAGAGGATTATATGGTAAAAGAATTGATGGTACCAATATTTAATAAAGGAGCTTTAGTGTATGATGTACCTACTTTAGAAGAAGTAAGAGATTTCTGCAAGGCTCAAGTAGAGACATTAACAGATGGAGTTAAGAAATTTGAAAATCCAGATAAATATAATGTAGATTTATCAGATGAATTGTATGAATTAAAATTAGAATTAATCGAAGAAATGGCTGCTTAAAATAACTATACTTATTACTAAAAACTCAAGTAAAATTATGAGCAGGTAATGGCAATTTATGATATGCAAAAAAATGGAGTAGAAGTTGTCAAGGATGTAGAATATTAATTTGCCAAAAATTACTTGACACATTAGAATAATTAGTATAAAATAAAATTACTTATTAAGTCGGTAATAAAAACAATATAGCAGTCTAGACTAACGAAAGGTGGATGAGTTATGCGTGGGTTTGTGCGAATTGGGGCGGCGGTGCCTAAGCTTAGGGTGGCTGATGTCTCGTATAATATAGAGCAGATAATAGAACTGGCTAAAGAGGCTGACGAAAAGGATGTAGCGATGGTTGTATTTCCTGAGCTTTGTATAACAGGGTATACATGTGCAGATTTGTTTTTTCAAAAGAGACTTTCAGATGATGTAGAAAAAGGTCTTGTTAGATTAGCTGAGGAAACGAGAGATATGGACACACTGGTTATTGTAGGAGCCTCGATTATGTGGAGCGATGACTTATATAACTGTGCTGTTGTAATTCATAGAGGAAGGGTAATGGGGATCCAGCCCAAAATATTTTTGCCAAATTATAATGAGTTTTATGAAAAACGATGGTTTTCGTCAGGTAAAAATTTCATAAATAAAGTAGAATATATAGACATAAATAAAGAAAAAGTACCATTCGGCGGGGGAATATACACTTCGAAAGAATTAGGTTATAAAATGGGAATCGAGATATGCGAGGACTTGTGGGCACCTATTCCACCAAGCTCACAAAGGGCTTTGCAAGGGGCAAATATCATAGTAAACTTATCCGCAAGTAATGAAGTAATAGGCAAAAATGAATATAGATGTAGCCTTATTTCAGGTCAAAGCTCACGATGTATAGCGGCTTATGTTTACTCCTCTGCGGGAGTGCACGAATCTACTACTGACCTAGTCTTTGGTGGATACGCAGGCATATACGAAAATGGAAAAATGCTAGCAGAAAACGATAGATTTGGTAGAGAAAACGAGCTTATAATAACAGATATAGATGTAGATGTACTAATCAGTGACAGAGTAGTAAATAAAACCTTTGCAGACAGCAAGGAATTGCTAAAATCTGAGGAGATAAATATTATAGAAATAGAACATAAGAAAGACTATGCAATAAATAAAGATAATCTACTAAGATACTACAGTATAACCCCATTTGTACCATCACAAAACAGTGATGTAGACAAGCGTTGCAAAGAAATATTCAGTATCCAAGTAGCGGGACTTGCCAAAAGGCTTGAGCATACAGGCTGCAAAAAGGTTGTCCTAGGGCTCTCAGGTGGGTCTGACTCAACACTTGCATTACTTGTATGCAAGCAGGCCTTCGAAATACTCAAAATGGATAGCAAAGGTATACTAGCCATTACAATGCCTGGATTTGGGACAAGTAAACGGACACACAAAAATGCATTAAAACTAGCGGATGAAATAGGGATAACACTTAAAGAAATAGATATAAAACACGCCTGTCTGAAGCATTTTGAGGATATAGGACACGATGCTAGCCTAAGGGATGTTACATATGAAAATGTACAAGCTAGAGAGAGGACACAAATCCTGATGGATATCGCCAACAAAGAAAATGCCCTTGTCATAGGTACAGGGGACCTATCAGAGCTAGCGCTTGGCTGGTGTACATATAATGCTGATCATATGAGCATGTATGCCGTAAATTGCTCCATACCAAAAACGCTTGTAAAATATCTAATAAAATGGTATGCTATAAGCATAGGGGCGAAGGCTGTACTATTTGACATACTAGATACCCCGATAAGCCCAGAGCTGCTACCGCCAGATGAGCAAGGCAAGATAAACCAACAAACTGAGACGATACTAGGACCATATGAGGTACACGATTTTTATTTATACTATTTTGTAAGGTTCAAAATGACAGAAGAAAAGATGCTAATGCTTGCAAGTATTGCATTTGATGGAATATATAATAAAGATGAGCTAGAGCAGTGGCTGAAAATATTTATAGAAAGATTTTTCAAGAATCAATTTAAGCGTTCATGCATGCCAGATGGACCTAAGGTGGGCAGTATCTGCCTATCACCAAGAGGCGACTGGCGTATGCCAAGTGACGCTACTATAAGGAGGTTTGAATATTAATGATTTTAAATAAGCAAGGACAAACAGAGGAAGAATTTTTAGCGGTATATAACCCAGATGAATTTGAGAAACCGTCGGTTTCGGTAGATGTGCTACTTTTTGCTATAGCAACAATAGAAAATCCCGATGTTAGAAAGCTAGCAGATAAAAAGCTTCAAGTACTGCTAGTACAAAGAGATAATCACCCATACATAGGACAATGGGCTATCCCAGGTGGTTTTGTAGGTATGAATGAAAACTTAAACGATGCTGCACTTAGGGAGCTAAGAGAAGAAACAGCGGTAGACAATGTATATATAGAACAGCTCTATACATGGGGGGACCTAGGCAGGGATCCACGTACCCGCGTAATATCTACTTCGTACATGGCACTGATAAACAAAAACAGCTGCAGATTGCAGGCTGGTACTGATGTTGTAGATGCAAGATGGTTTGATGTCAATATAAATATTATAGAAGAAGATGAAAAAAACGAGGCTGACTCGACTATAACTCAAAAAGTAGTTGAGCTGGTACTCAAGACACAAGATATAACATGCAAAGCCAGAATCAAAGAAACGATAACTATTATAAATCGATTTACCACGTCAAAGCTCGAAATAATCGAGCAAGACAATATATCATTTGATCATGCAAAGATTATATACTACGGACTAATGCGAATGAGAAACAAAATAGAATACACAGACATAGCCTTCAGCCTACTACCTAACGAATTCACTCTAGCCGAGCTTCAACTGGTATACGAGATTATCCTAGGGAAAACCTTCACGAAGCCGAACTTCCAAAGGAAAATAAGAAACATGGTACTAGAAACAGACAAGTTCGAAGGAGGCGCACATAGACCAGCTAGGCTGTTCAGATTTAATAAGGATTGGGGGAAATAGAGGAGGGGAGAAGGTTTTGAAATTTTATGAAGATAATAAATTTGAACAACGATTTTTATACATTATATAAAAATATTAAAGTTGACTTTGTTGGCAAAAATGTTAGACTAATGTATAGAATTTCTATAAATAATTTTCAAGAAAAACATTATGGAACAAATGGTGCTATAGAAAATATAGAGTTTAATAAAGAATTAAAGAAATATATGATAAAAAAAGATGAGAAAGTAATTTGGAAGAAAAATTAAGATTATAAGGAGGAAACATGTATGTCAAATTATCAATATCCTGATACTAATGATGAATTAGTTTGTAAATTGATAGATAAGGTAGAACCATTTAAAGGTTATTGGGAAAAAAGTGAGAAGAAAGTAATTGATGAAATGAGAAATGAAATTTTAAAATACATGAAACGTTTTAATATAGAAGAATGTTTTTTATTAGATGCAGGTTGTGGTATTGGGAGACTAGTAGGCGAATTTCAGGAATATTTTTATAGAATAGTTGCCATAGAACCAGATAAAAAAAGATTTGCAGAGACAGTTAAAAATATTAGTAATACAAGTTACAGTAGTAAGGTTGAATTAAGAAATATATTAATCCAAGAACTCGATAATGAAGAAAAATATGATGTAATTTTGTGTAGTCATATACTTCAACATATTCAAACAGAAGAGCTGGCAAAGGTATTACAAAAACTCAAAGCTATTTTAAAACCAAATGGACTTCTTTTAATTACTACGTGTCATTCTATAGAGGAAGAAGATTTATATATAAAAGGTTATCAAACTAAAGATGGATTTAAAGAACAGAAAATAACAAAAGACGAATTCAATATACTAGTGAATACATTAGGCGTTTTACCATCTCACGCATTTTCCTATGATAGTATTACTAAATTATTAACAGATGCAGGAATGCGTGTAAATAGAATAAATATGTATCATATAGATAAAGGACTAGAGTTTTTAAATCCATTGGATATGATTGTTGAGAATGTATCTAATGCAACAGGGTTAATGAAAAAAAGTTTAGGGAGAGATATGTTTGTTGTTGTTATAAATCAAAAGGACAAATAACAAGGGAGTAGACGAGAGCAGGCTCTTAAAATGGCAATTTAGAGATAACTGAGTGGAAAGATAGCCTTTATTAATCTCGTAGAGAGGAGAATAGAAATGAATGACAATAAATTGTTAACTGATGAACTAAAAAGTAAGATTGTACCTATGTTTGAAAGTGATAACACAGGACATGACATATACCATATTGAGAGAACTTTAAATTTGGCAAACTATATTCAGAAGCACGTAGGTGGGGATAAAGTAGTTGTAGTAATAGGCTCATTGCTACACGATGTACATAGGAGTATCCAAAATGAACAAACTGGGAAGTTTTGCGAGCCTAAAAATTCTCTTGATAAGGTATCTAATATATTAGATAGTATAGAAAGTGTAAATTTAACTAAAGAACAACGTGCTAAAATCCTACATTGCGTTGAGTTTCACGAAGGATATACAGATGAGGAGAAAGAAAAATATAGTGATATCATAGAAGCTAAAATAATTCAAGATGCTGATAAACTAGATGAAATAGGGGCGATAGGAATGGGCAGGCATTTTGTTTACGGTGGGAAATATAAATCCAAAATGTGGGATCCAGATTGCCCAATAACAAAACGAGATCTTTTAGATGAATCGGTAGATGATCCTTCAGATATACACTATGTTATTCATAAATGCTATGAAATAAAAAATACTCTTTTGAATTTTCAAATATCTAAAGAAGTAGCGCAATCTAGAGAAAAGTTCACTATTTATTTTGTAAATCAATTTATAGAAGAATGGGAAAAATTAAATTTGATTCAAGAAGAAACTTTAGATAAAGATTTAAATAAAGAAGTTCTTTGGGGACCTGTTAATATAGCAAAGGCATTTAGACATGGAGGAATAGTTTGCAAACCAATGTATAATGATGACATAAAATGTTCTAATAAAGATAATGAAGATATATCTTTTGAAGAGGCAAATTCTACAGTTGCATTCTTGGACTCAAAGGCAAAATTTGAAGTAATTAATGATAACAAATTTGCCCAAGAGTTTTTAGTTCAATTTTATAAAGAATGGTACGGGATAGATTACGATAGTGACAGGAGATTAAAACAGATCTAATTGCCAAAGCAGATAGGGGTGTAATTACAGAAACACAGTTGTTTGAAACATTGGCTGAAATGACAGGTAAAAAAGCTCAGGATATCTTGGATGAGTGGCTTGAACTTGTTCAAATCAATTTACGAGTGTTAAGATTAATCGCCAGTTACCGAGAGGACTATCAAGTGGTGCTTCTATCTAATGCATCAGCACCATTTCTGCGTCGAATTTTGGAGCGGGGGCATTTGGAAATGTATTTTGACCAAATCATGATTTCCAGTGAGGAGAAATTGGCGAAGCCTGATGTTAGAATATATATTAGAATGTTGGAACGCACGGGCATGCAGCCGGAACAGACTATAATGATTGACGACAATCCTAATAATATAGAGGGTGCAAAAGCAGCAGGGATATACGGTGTGTTGTTTGAAAATGCACAGAGCTTTGAAGAGGAATTTTCAAATATTCTAGCAAGATGTTTTGGTAGGAGTAAAGACCAATAGAGTCTTCTGATATGGGATTTTATTGAGTTTGTGATTGTGTGGGATTTAAAAATGGAGGTAAAAAGATTATGTGGTATAAAAGAGATTGGTTTACGGATAGTAGAGTGTTTTTTGCTAATCTATTCGAGAAAATTGAAGTTCAAGAAGAGGCTATTTTGATGCCAATGATGTTTACAGTGTCAGCGGATAGATTAAAATTGATTCGTTTGGTTTTAAAAAGGGAAATTATATGGGAAGAAAATGATGATTATAGAATCAAAAAAATTAGCAAGGCAAAAGCAAGGATAAATGGAAAAGTGTTTGTGGCAAGTGTTGATGATTATGAGAAATATCAATATGAGGAAGTTTACAAACATTTGGAATTAAGTGATGATATTACACAAAGATGGTATAGTCTAAATAATACCTATGAAGAAGGAATATATCAAATAGATAAGTACATAAAGAATGGAGAAAATATTGATGAAGCAATACAAAAATATATTATCGATGATGTAAAATATGCTAGGATAATGAATAGTCAAGCCTTTAAGAAACTTGATAAAAAGGCACTAATTAAAAATATGATACAAGAGGCACTAAGAGAAGAAATGGAAGATGGAAATGAGGATTATGCTTTTTACCTTTCAGACAGAGCCCCTGTATTTTTGTATAATATTGTTACTGTGTATTTGCAACAAAATAAAATTGATAAAGAAGAGATTGAAAAATATTACTTTTGCATGTCGATTCTAAATCCGAATCTTGCTGATATATATATGGAAATGTGTAAAAATCTAAAAATTTAATAATAAATTTTGATAACCGTGAAGAAAACATAACATAACATTCCATAAGATAAAAAACAGTATTCTACATCTGTGTATATGACTTCTTTCAAAGGAAAAGTTTATTAAGATTACGGTTTAGATCCCAGAACTGTAAACAAACAAAGAAATGCTAATTATATCAAAACTTTTACAACAAAGTATTGATTTGTTGTAAAAGTTTTGATATAATTACAGCAAAACATTAATAACAAATTAATATCTGTAGTATAAGTTTTAAGAATAGGAGTGATATAATGAGGGAGAATGTTGTATTAAAAGGTAAATATCAAAAAATTAAAGAAAATTTTTTAGAGAAACAAACATTTACATTATTAGAAGCAAAAAAACTTTTTTTAGAAACTAATCCTAAAACTGTATCATGGGATTTGTATAATATGGTACAAAAAAAGATGATTTATAAAATAGGTCATGGCGTTTATTCGCTGTATAAGGAGAATGAAAATTTATCGTTAGGATATGAATACTTTTCAAAAAAAACAAAAGCAATTTATGATAAATTACAAGAATATGGATATAAAACTTATATTTCAGGTATAGATGTTCTTAATGATGAATTACTACATATACCTGAAAACTACCCGGTTATTGTAGTGGTAGAGAAGAATGGGATTGATGAGGTAAGGGATTATCTGTTTGGAAATAATTATAATGTTATAACAAAAAAAGACAAAGATATAATTAATCATGATTTCTATAATAACAAAATAGATGCTATTATTTTGGCTGGTGAAGACTTTAAATTGTCATGTGAAGGTATAGCTATCAAAGAAAAAGCTTTTTTAGATTTGTATTATGTAGTAACAAGATTTAACTATAAATTTTCAGTACAGGAGCTTATAAGAACATACGAAAGTATGTTGAGAAAAAATACTATGTTAAAAACTATTCTTAAAAAAGCTGCATTAGAAAACAATATAAAAAGTGAAATTGAATATATTATGGGATTAAAAAACATTCCACAAAAGGCGAGGGAATTTACGAAAAGGTATTTAGAGGTGATAGATAGTGAAATTTAATGAAAGTAGGCTAATAATAGAAAAAAAGGCTTTTTTACGAGAAACAATTATAAAAAGGATGGAAGGACTAGAGTTTAACAATATATCTAGGTTTGAACTTTTTCTATGGGATCTAGAAATATTTTTGCAAATTCAAAGAAGAATTGGAGATAATATTATACTTAAAGGTGGAGCCGCGACACAGTTTTATATTCCAGTAGAAAATCAGAGGACTAGCGTTGATATAGATATGATTTGTACATGCTCAGAAGAAGAGGTTATTAGAGCTCTGGTGGAAATAGAAGATGAGCTAAATGGTGAAGATGATTTATTTAAGTTTAAGGAATATACCCCACAAAAACCTAAAGTTGAGCTTAAGTATTTAAAGACATATTTCGTGAAAGTTCCGACAATATGTGTGAAAAATGAGTTATATATTACACATGGGGTACAAGAGGTAAAAGTAGAATTTTTATTTTCTACAGATACATATAAAATTAATAAAATAAAATCTCCAGAGTTATTTGCTGTAGAAACAGAACATAGCTTTAATATATTAACATTATCATCTTTATTTGGTGATAAATTAACTACATTAGGACCTAAGACGGTTGGAATTACAGAAGATAGGATGGATGAGCTGTTCAAACAAATTTATGACATTATAACTTTGTTTGAATCAAATAAACAAAGTATAATTTTGAATTTTATATCAATAAAAAGGCATTACGAAAAAGTGGCAAAAGTTCAATGTGAAATGAGAAATATTAAGTTTGATAAGAAGATATTGCGAGACGATATGGCGAAGCTTATTAAAAGAATACAAAAAATAGAAGAAGATGGACAGTTGTTACAATATGCAAATAATTTTCAGTCTCTTTATTTACGTAAAAATGTTAATAGAAGTAAAACGGATTGGGCTATAGTAGGAATAAAGCTTGAAATGCTATGCAACAAAATATTTAAAGGAATTAACTATATTGATAGTTATTTAGAGATAGATGAATTTATTGAATATATAGGTTTTTTAGACATAAAGGGGCCAGAACGGGGGGTAAAGATAAATGGTGTAAGAAAAAGACTTCAAGATAAATTTGGTCAAGTATCTATAGAGTCTCAAAATTTATTTAGAAAAAGGCTTGATAGAGTAATTTGGGAATTACTTATCAATGTAAAAATTGAAGATATTAAGGGAACAATAGTATGAAAGAAGAAATCGAAGATATCGAACCAAGTGAATATAAAATTACAGAAGCACAAAAGAGTATACCAAAGCCAAAAGAAAAAGGGAAAAGGATATAAGAAATAACAAACAAAATTATTGAACGGGAAAAAATAACGATAGAAGAACTAACATCAAAAAGTAAAACACAAAAGATATCAGACATAAGAAAAGCAATAA
>Ga0154526_1089_pt1 | contig 14134 bp, 13 predicted proteins | sample RifGroE2_FD_105669 | JGI IMG/M metagenome (GOLD analysis project Ga0154526, IMG submission 105669) | Clostridiales bacterium GWE2_32_10
ACCTCTTCTTTTGGAACACCTATTACTTTTGCAATATAATCAATATTTGGTTCTTCTAGATTTTTATTTATAAACTCTTCTTTAATCTTATAGGCCTTATATGCAATATCTTTTAGAGACCTACTTACCCTTACAGAGCTATTATCTCTTAGATACCGTTTTATTTCACCTATTATCATAGGAACTGCATAAGTTGAAAACTTTACCTCTTGAGTTAGATCAAAGTTGTCAATTGCTTTAATTAGACCGATGCAGCCTATCTGAAACAAATCGTCAGGATTTTCACCCCTATTATTAAATCTCTGCACTACACTTAAAACTAATTTTAGATTTCCTTTTATATATTTTTCCCTAGCAAAAGTATCACCTGCTTTTGCTTGTACTAATAAATCACGCTTTTCATGTTTTTTTAAAACTTCAAGTTCAGAAGTATTAATACCACAAATTTTTACCTTTCTTATCATCTAATCACCACCCTTGGTTAAAGTTCAAAGTAATAATGAATTAAATAAAAAATTTTAAACTTTGAACTTTGTTATTTGAACTTTATACTTTTAATTATTGTCATAGGGTGGTGATTTAATACAGTTTTGATATGTCTTTCTTTAGCTTTTTTATGATCTTTTTTTCAAGTCTGGATATGTATGATTGGGATATTCCTAGTTCATCTGCAACCTCTTTTTGAGTTAGTTCGTCACCGTCTTTGTATATACCATATCTTAGCTCTATTATTTTTTTTTCCCTTATATTAAGCTTATCTACGCATTTTCTTAGTATTCTAAAATCTATTTCAGTCTCTATATCTTTCGAAATACTTGCCTCATCCCCTCCTAGAATATCTGCAAGCAAAAGTTGGTTACCGTCCCAATCTACATTTAACGGTTCATCTATAGAAACCTCAAATCTGGTTTTATTGTTTTTCCTTATAAACATTAATATTTCATTTTCTATGCATTTAGAAGCATAAGTAGCAAGCTTTATGTTTTTATTAGCCTCAAATGTATTTATTGCTTTAATAAGCCCTATATTCCCTATTGAAACCAAATCCTCAAGACCTATACCTACATTTTCAAACCTCTTTGCTAAATACACAACAAGTCTCAAATTTCTTTCGATAAGTTCACGTTTGACACTATTTCTTTCATCAGAATTTAGTTTTTCTATCAGCTTTCTTTCCTCCACAGCATTGAGAGGTTCCGGAAGTATTTCGTTACTATTTATATAATGTATTCCATTCGACAAATCGGAATTGAATTTTTTTATAATCTCACACCAGTAATTTTTTATTTTTAAAATAACATCTTTTAAACTCATATCTTCTCTCCTCTCAACTCACCCTAAAATTCTTGGATGTAGTAGTATATTATACTCATCATTATTCGTAAGCTTTCCCTTATATATACCTATTGTTTGATTTTCTATGACCAAATTCCCAATGTTTTTATCAAATATCACCACCTTATCAAATTTCACTCCTATAAGCGTTCCATTTGCTTCTCCTACGCTTTTATAGGGTATTTTACATACTTCATTAGAAGTTTCAAAATTCTCAGGTAATAGTTCTTTTAAAACTTCATATTCTGATACCAGAACTGGTTTAAAACTTTGCGGCTCATATAGGCTATTACCTGTATCTATTATACCTTTTGCTATAGCAGTATTTTTATTTTGTGATATCTGTACTGGATATATTTTATTTTTTATAAAATATTGATTTAAAATAACACTTATTATTTTTAACAATGCATAACAAAATAACACTGAAAAAATGAGTAATCGTAATGTAGATCTACTTGTTGCAGCAAATATAAAATTCTGCATATACGAATTAGTACTTATATAATACATACTGGCAAATGTCACTCCACCAACTATCACAGTCATAATATAAACTGATATTAATATTTTAAATAATTCAACTATACCTTTAGGTCTAAATCCTATTATTATCGGCACAATAAATATCAGTAAACTTAAAATTATCTTATTTACAATAGTAAACTCAAAATATACAATAGCTATGCAATAAGTTACCGCTGCTGTAGCTGATGATATTCCTAGTCGTATGTATGTGGTATTTATTCGTAGCAATTTTTTAGTTAGAAAAAATATTACAAAGTCCATAATAAAATTTATTAGAAAAATTATATCTATATACAAATCTATCTCCAGTAGCATCACCATCCTAATATATATTTGATATATATTATATATAATTTATATGGCATAAAATGTAAAAAGAGTGAACTAAAATTAGTTCACTCTTTTTGTTGGTAAAATTTTACCCCTCTATTTTCCTTTTCCTCATCCCTACAAGCTTCAGTATAACAAGCTTAATTACTGCCGCTGTTGGTACTGCTAAAATCATTCCTACTAAGCTAAACTGTGCTCCTATAATTACTGCAAGCAGTATAAATACTGGATGTAAGCCTACACTTCTTCCTACTATCCTAGGTGCCATTATGTTACCATCTAGTTGTTGTATTATTAATATCACTATAAGCGCATATAAAGCTTTTATAGGTTCTGGACTTAAGATCCCTACTATTACAGCTAGCCCAGCTCCCATTGCTGGTCCAAAATATGGTATAATATTGGATAAACCTACGAAAAGACCTACAAAGAAGGCAAAATCAAGACCTATTAAACTTAATGCTATTATGCTTATAGCGGCTACTATTAAACAATCTAATAGCTGTCCACGTATAAATTTTGAAATAACTTCATCTATTTCACCCAAAAATTTATTCATTTTCACACAGTACTTTTCTGGTAATATAAGCCGTTGTCCTACCTTATAAATCCGCTTGAAGAATCCAACGTCTGCCATTATATAAAATGCTATAACTATTCCAAGCAAGAAGCTTAATAAATTATTCATTAATGCAGTAAAGAAATTTATTATAAAATCTACAATAATTGTACCGAAATTCCCTATACCTGTTACAAATTCAGTTATTTTTGTTTTAAATTGTTCAGATAATAAATGACTTGCGTTAAGTCTTGTTTGCAAATTTGCCTCTAAAAACAGTCTAGTTTCTCCCATATAATTTTGCACACCACTTACAACCGAATCTATGTTCGTACTTGCTAGCTTACCCTTTACCATTCCAAATCCCATAATAACTACAGTGACTATTATCCATATTATTAATACATACGTTATAAAAATACTTGCAACCATTTTCATCTTATTTCTCCGTTTAACACTTTGAAAGCTTTCATCTCTTTTCTTCTTGCGCCTCTTTATAATTTCTTTGAACAGCATCCTATTTACCCAAATCGCTATTGGATATACTAGATATGCAATTATAAGACCTATCCATAGTGGTTTTAGAACACCTAATGTATACAATAAAGCATTAATTATTGTAATGCAAATCGTAGGGATTACATTTACTATACCGCTCAATATGTAGATTACCGTAAACGATAGTACAACATATATGCTCACCTTTATAGCTACTTTATCAACATTGTCAAAATTATATTTCATTACACCAACCTCCTACACTATTCTTTTAAATTTTTTCTCTAGTTCATACTTATCCATTGCTATTATCACAGGTCTCCCATGTGGACAATGAAATGGGTTATCTAGCTTCATAAGCTCATCAAGCATCTTTTTACTTTCTTCAACACTCATTCTATCATTTGCCTTTACAGCGGATTTACATGCCATATCTGCTATTTCTTCTTCTTTATTTTGATATAAACTACTCACTTCTTTCGATAGCATTTCATCAACAATATCTAGGAAAAACCGCGAGCTACCCGGCTTATTAAATATTATCGGTACTTCTCTTATTGCAAAAGAGTTTTTTCCAAACTCCTCTATTTCAAATCCTAAATTTTTAAATACAAGCATATTGTTTAGTATTATTTCTTTTTCTCTCATTGATACATCTACTATCATAGGCTGCAGTAATTGCTGCGATACTATATTATCTGCTCTAAACTGTTTAATGAGTTTTTCGTATAACACTTTTTCATGTGCTGCATGCTGGTCGATTATATACATACTGTTCTCCTGCTCTATAATCCAATATGTATTAAATATTTGTCCAATTATTCTATAATTTTTAAATATTTCCAAATTATCTTCTTTATCTTCGTTTTTACCTTCAGACTCTATTTTAACCGCCACAGGCTGCTTTATAAAATCTGGTTGAAAGTAATTTACATCCTTTATGGGTAATATTCCTTCTATTATATCACCATCAGATTCTTTTAGCAATACATTTTCCACTTCAAATGCTTCTTTAACTAAAATATTATCATATGTAACTTTTTCTTCCTTATTTTGAATTAGTGGAACATCTATTATGAATGTTTGATTTTCAAGTACTTTTTTTACAGCCTTGTATACAATATCTTTTATAGTATTTTCGTCCTTAAATCTAACCTCTATTTTAGCTGGGTGAACATTTACATCAACTTCATCAGGCAAAATATTTATTTTAAGCACACAAAAAGGAAACCTCTTTATCATCATATATGGTTTGAATGCCTCTAAGAGTGAAGTTTCTAGTACGTCACTTTTTACATATCTTCCGTTTATAAAAAAATTTTCATACATTCTATTTGCCCGATTTATTTCAGGTTTTCCGATAAAGCCTTCTACTTTTATATTATTTTCATAATCATCTACTTCTAATATTTTTTTTGAAATATCTCGCCCATAAATATTAAAAATAACATTATTTAATTCATTATTCCCCGAAGTATAAAAAACTACATTATTATTATTTATAAATTTAAACGATATTTCAGGATGCCCAAGTGCCATTTTACTAACGATTTCATCTATATACCCTGCCTCGCTAGACTCAGTCTTCAAAAACTTCCTCCTAGCAGGAGTATTATAAAATATATTCCTCACTATCATCGTAGTACCCTCAGGGCAACCAACCTCACCCTCCTCTATAACTGTCCCTCCATCTATCTGCACCCTGATACCAGTTAGTTCGTTATACTCCTTAGTTATTACCTCAAGCTGAGAAACCGCAGCTATACTAGCAAGTGCCTCCCCTCTAAACCCCAATGACAATATACTACTCAAGTCACCCTCATCTTTTATTTTACTAGTCGCATGCCGAATAAAGGCAGTCGTCACCTCATCCTTCGATATACCACAACCATTATCAGATATTCGAATAAACGATATCCCCCCATTTTTTATCTCAACAGTTATCGCAGTAGCCCTCGCATCAATAGAGTTCTCCACCAACTCCTTCACCACCGAAGCCGGTCTCTCCACAACCTCGCCTGCCGCTATTTTATTTATAGTTTTGTTATCTAGGATATTTATTTTATGCATGATTATTACCTCCTAAAGCCCAAATTTTGATTCTTTTTAAATAAGCTGTTTGTGCCCTTTATCCTCCCTCTTTCATTTTATAAATATTGTCAATCTGCCTTTTGATGCAGCAATCTCGTTTCTACTTTCTCCTCATTATCTTCTTCCTCAAATTAAAACTTCTTTTCCCACCTTTCGCATCCCACTTATCATGTCCCTTTTCTTTAATCAAACATCTCTCCCCATTTCCTATCAAATCTGTCCTTCCCGCCTCTGTAAGTGCCTCGTAAACTAGTTTATAATTTATAGGCTTCTTATATTGTATCAACGCACGTTGCATTGCCTTATCGTGCATTGTTTTTGGTACATATATCTTCTTCATCGTTCTTGGGTCAATTTCTGTATAGTACATGCATGTGGACAGTGTACCTGGAGTTGGGTAGAAGTCTTGGACTTGTTCGGGCATGTAGCCAAGATCTCTTATATATTCGGCAAGATTTATTGCATCTTTTAGCGTGCTTCCTGGGTGACTTGATATGAAGTATGGGACTAGATATTGATTTTTGTCTAGCTTTTTATTTATAGCCTTATATTTATCTACAAACCTTTCATAAACCGCATGCTTAGGTTTGCCCATTTTTTCTAGTACATTGTCAGATACATGCTCAGGTGCTACCTTTAGCTGTCCGCTTATGTGATGCTCGCATAGCTCATTAAAAAAGGTTTCATCCTTATCATATATAAGATAATCAAAACGTATTCCGGATCTTACGAAAACCTTCTTTACACCTTTTATCTCCCTAAGCTCTCTCAGTAGCTTTATATAATCATCATGATCAATCTTTAGATTTTTACATGGCTCCGGAACTAGGCATTGCTTGTTTATACATGCGCCGTGTTTCTTTTGCTTATCACAGGCTAAATGCCTGAAATTTGCAGTAGGACCACCAACATCGTGAATATATCCCTTGAAATCTGGATTAGAAACAATCTCCTTTGCCTCATTTACTATAGCTTGTCTGCTTCTTTCTGTTACTGTTCTACCTTGATGAAAGTTCAGTGCACAAAAGTTGCATCCTCCGTAGCAGCCTCTACTACTTATAAGGCTAAATTTTACTTCTTTTATCGCCGATATTCCTCCTGTTTTTTCATATATAGGATGATATGTTCTCATATATGGTAGGGCGTAAACATCATCTAATTCTATCGTAGCTAGAGGTTCACTCGGTGGATTTTGTACCACGTAGGCATTATCATATGGCTCTACCAAAATTTTCGCAGAAATATGGTCTGTATTTTTATGCTGAATATTAAAGCTCTCTATATATTTTATCTTATCTGTCGATATTTCCTTAAAGCTAGGCAAAACAAGGTAGTCATCTAGTCCTTCTAAGGTTTTAGTTTTAAATGCAATTCCTTTTAAATAATTTATGTACTTTATATCTATACCCGCATCAAGATTATCTGCAATCTCTACTATCTGGTGCTCACCCATCCCATATCCTAGCAGGTCCGCACCTGAGTCTATTAGGATACTTTTGCGTACTTTGTCATCCCAATAATCGTAATGACCAAGCCTACGCAAACTTGATTCTATTCCCCCTATGATTATTGGAACGTCCGAGTAGGCAGCTCGAGCCTTGTTTGAATATACTATTACAGCTCTATCAGGTCTACAATCGGCTTTATCTCCTGGTGAATATACATCCTTACTACGTTTTTTCTTAGCAGTAGTATAATGGTTCACCATCGAATCAATATTCCCACTATTTATAATAAAAGCTAGTCTTGGTTTACCTAGCTTTCTAAACTCATCGATATTATTCCAATCCGGTTGTGCTATAATGCCTACCCTATATCCATGCCTTTCTAATACTCTAGATATAATGGCAGTTCCAAACGATGGATGATCTATATATGCATCACCTGTTATAAAAACAAAGTCACATTCCTCCCATCCTCGCTTCTGCATATCTTCTTTTGATATTGGTAAAAAATCATAATTCTCCATTTTATTCGCTCCTCATCCTTTAATCTCAAATTGCTATGTCTAATTTTACTACACTTTCCACTTTTTTTCAATAACTTTTACAAAACAATAAATAAATATAAAAATAAAAGCCTTAAAATGGCTTTTATTCTTATATTTATCAGGTCAAACTATCTTCTATACATACGACGATAGCAATCCCTATAACCTTGACGAAATCCCTGTCTATATCCTTGACGGTACTCGTCTTGGCAGTCCCTTGGGCGTCTATAATCTCTATCTCTTTGTACCATCTCTGGACCATCCATATATGAATATTGATTATCTGGCATAATACATAACTCCTTTCTAATTGGATTGTTACACTATTATAGTATGACAATCTATAGATAGTTGTTACTATTTATACTATATTAAACATTACCAGTAAAGTCCCACCTAAGAACTCCGCTAAATCCGTTAGAAAATTGTAATAGCAAAGTAATTTATTGTATTGACATATTCTATTAGATATGTTATTATATATTCTTATATAATAACATATCTAATAAGGAGGAAAATTTATGTACAAATTTTTGATTAATTTAATATTAAAAAGCAAGCTAGCAACAGTAATTACACTTATTATAGGTATATTATTCGTTGGTTTTATTATTGTAATGGTTGTTATTACCAGTAATGACATAAAAATAAATATTATAAATACCAACAGCAATAATATAAAAGTTTTGGTTATAAACAAAGCAACAAATAAAGAAATTTCTAAAAATATTAATAAACTTTCATCGAATACAATATCAATAGATGAAGGTATTTTTGATATTAAAATTAATGATTTAAATAATAACCAAATTAGGAATTTTAATAATATTAATTTAACTAAGTCTAGTAATAACGAATTTTTTATCGACACTACTGACACTAATATGTATTATTTTGTAGAATTTTCAGATATTTACGAAAACAACAATGTAAATAAAGATGATTTATATTTTAATGTATTTAATAGTTCAGACATAATAGCGGTTAATAATAAATCTAGTTTCACTTTTTATACTCAATATGATAAACTACCAAATTCCTTAAGCACTGATGGCAGAGTCATAATGTTATGTCCTATTTCCAAAGAAGAGACTAAAAAAATGACTGAAGAACAACTAAATAATTATATAAATAATTTCGTACAAAATTCATTTGAGACAAGAATTTTTGATGCATTTAAAAAATAAATTAATCTAGCTATAGGGTAAGGTTCTATAATAGATGTTGAGGTGTAAAAACTTCCAAAATCCATTATAGAACTTTATATAAAAAAACTAAATGTATATACATTTAGTTAATTATTTCAACAATTACTCTTTTACCCTCTCTTGCTGCAATTGCTTTTATTACTGTACGTATTGACTTTGCAACTTTTCCTTGTTTTCCAATTACTTTTCCCATGTCCTCTTCTGCAACTTTTAGTTCTAGTATTGCTCCTTTTTCTCCTGAAATCTCAGTTATTAATATTTGTTCAGGATGGTCTACCAATGATTTTACAATTAATTCTAATACATTTTTCATAGTAATGTCCCCTTTCAAGTTATATTGTAAGTCAATCTAGATTAGTTTAAAACACCAGCTTTTTTAAGTAAAGCTTTTACAGTGTCAGTTGGTTGTGCTCCATTTGTTAACCATTTTTTTGCAGCATCAACATCAATTTTCAAGTCAGCTGGATCTAAATTAGGATTATAATATCCTATTTCATCTATTGATTTTCCATCTCTTGCTGTTCTTTCATCTGCAACAACTACCCTATAAAAAGGTGCTTTCTTTGCGCCCATTCTTTTAAGTCTAATTTTTACCACATGCTCACCTCCTTTAAGTTAGTTTACAACTATATTTAAAATGGCATTTTAAACGGCATTTTCATCATTTTGCCTTTGTTGCCCATAAATTGTTTCATCATATCTTTCATCATACTAAATTGTTTGATAAGCTTATTTACTTCTTGAACATTAGTTCCACTACCCTTAGCAATTCTTTGTTTTCTTGAACCATTTAATATTGCTGGGTTCTGTCTTTCTTTTCTTGTCATTGAATGTATTATAGCTTCAGTTTGCTTTAGACCTTGTCCAATCTGGTTTTCATCTATTTTCGCACCGCCTAATTGACTATTTAAACCAGGTATCATATTCATGATTTGTCCTAGCGGTCCTATCTTTTTAATTTGTTGCATTTGATCTAGGAAATCATCCAAATCAAAATCTTGTTTTCTTATTTTTTGCTCAAGCTCTGCTGCCTTATCATGATCTATAGCTAATTGAGCCTTTTCTATTAATGTAAGCACATCACCCATACCAAGAATTCTCGATGCCATCCTATCAGGATAAAATTCCTCTAATTCGTCAAGCTTTTCGCCCATACCTACAAACTTGATAGGTCTTTTAGTCATATGAGTTACTGAAAGAGCTGCCCCTCCACGAGTGTCCCCATCTAGTTTAGTTATAATAAAACCATCAATCCCTAGCTTCTCGTCAAAGGTTTGTGCTACATTAACAGCATCCTGCCCAGTCATAGCATCAATCACAAGCAAAATCTCTTGTGGCTTCAGTTCGGCTTTAATATCCTCAAGCTCTTTCATAAGGTCATCATCTATATGAAGTCTACCAGCTGTATCAATAAACACGATATCATTTCCATTTGCAATAGCATGATTTAAACCTGCTTTTGCTATATTTACTGGGTTGTGTTCCGTTCCCATACTAAACACAGGAACCTTAACCTTTTCACCAACAACCTGCAGTTGCTTTATAGCCGCGGGTCTATAAATATCGCAGGCTACCAAAAGTGGCTTTTTTCCTTGTGCCTTTAGCTTTGCTGCAAGTTTACCTGTAGTTGTTGTCTTCCCTGCACCTTGTAGTCCTACCATCATATATACTGTCACTTTACTTGCTGCAAATGTTAATTTACTTTGAGAGCTTCCCATAAGCTTTACAAGCTCATCGTTTACTATTTTTACAACCTGTTGTCCAGGAGTAAGGCTTCCTAATACTTCTTCACCTACAGCTTTTTCTTTTATATTATCTATTAAATCCTTTACTACCTTATAATTAACATCAGCTTCAAGCAGTGCAAGCTTAACCTCCCTCATTGCTTCCTTTATATCAGCTTCTGATAACTTCCCTTTGCTTCTTAAATTTTTAAAAACATTCTGAAACTTTTCTGTTAAACTCTCAAAAGCCATGCAAACACCTCCGGTGTTAAATTATACCCTTTATTTTATTTCTTATCTCAGTAATCTTTTCTTTATCTATGTAATCCAATTCATCTAGCATTTTAAGTACCTGTTCTAGTTCTTTTTTGTGGTCTACAAATTTTTGAACTAAACCAAGTTTATTCTCATATTCTTCTAATAATTTTTGTGAGGTTTTAATCGTATCGTAGACACATTGTCTTGTAATATCATACCTTGATGCTATTTCACTTAAAGACAAGTCCTCCTCTATATATAGAGAAAGTATTTCTTTCTTTTTATCTGTTAAAAGCTCGCCATAAAAATCAAACAACAATGAGTTTTCTAGTATTTTATCCATATTATCACCTGTAAAGTTTTTTCACTTTACACATTATACCACAACCTTTGGCATTTGTCAAATATTTTCTCATCTTAACTTCGCACCAAACTTCGTCTTCATATCCCCCAGTATTTTCCCCATAACCAAATTTATTTCTTCATCCGTCAATGTCCTATCGTTAGCCCTTAGCGTCACCCTATATGCTACTGATTTATAGTCTGCTTCTATTTGATTTCCTTTATATATGTCAAATAGTTCAATATTTTCTAGTATCTTACCTGCATTTTGTTTTATTATCATTTCTATTTGCTTTACTTCTATTTCGTCTTTCAAAACAAGTGCTATATCTCTATTTACTGCTGGGTATTTTGGAAGCTGTTTGTATTTAGCTGTTAGATTTACATAAGTAATAAGTTCATCTACATTAATACATGCTATATATACCTTTTCTTCTATCTCATAATTTTTAGTTATCTGCGGATGTACTTCCCCTATATACCCAACAACATTGCCATCAATCAAGATATCGGCTGTTTTTCCTGGGTGCATGTAATCTATGCTGGCATTCGCTTCGTAGTCGTCGGTTGTACCTAGCTTTTTAATTAGTACTTCTATTATACCTTTTATCTTATAGAAATCCACATCCCCATACATACCAATAGTAAGGTTTGTCACTTCATTAGGTAACTCTGTAATTGGCAAATCTTTTGGTATATACGTTTTACTTATTTCATATAAATAAGCGTATTCATTTCGTCTGTTATAATTAGTAGAAAGTGAGTTGAGCATGCCGTTTATTGTTTGAGTTCTCATTATACTAAAATCTTCACCAAGAGGATTCATAACCTTTATAATCTTTCTTGAGTCACTGTTTATATTTAAAGCAAGTTTCTCAAGCACCTTTGGGCTTTCGAATGAGTATGTAATAATCTCCGATAGTCCTTCTGCCTCCATTACCTTTTTTATCATCTGCGTTACAGTTTGGTTTTTATCTAGTTTACCTATAGTAGTCTTAGAAGTTATAACAGTTGGCTCGATATTATCATATCCATATATTCTAGCCACTTCCTCAGCTAGGTCTGCATTATGCTCTATGTCTTGTCTAAAGGTAGGGATAGTTAGAAATTTATTTTGTTTACTTACTTTAAATTCTAATTTCTCAAATATTTTTATCATTTCATCTTCTGAAAGCTTTGTTCCGAGTAGTGCATTTATTTTTTCTTGTGAATAAGAAATGGTCATCTCCTCTATTTTATAAGGATATACATCTACAATACCGTTTACTATTTCACCAACATCTAATTCCTCTATAAGCGCTAAAGCCCTATTTATACCCTCTAAAGTTAGATTTGGGTCTAGGTCTTTTTCGAATTTTCCTGATGAGTCTGTTCTAAGTCCTAGTTTTTTAGAGTTTACCCTTATATTAGTTCCATTAAAATTTGCGGCTTCGAACATAATAATTTTTGTGTCTTCATTTATTTTCGAGTTTTCTCCACCCATTATTCCTGCTATCGCAACAGGCTTTTCTCCGTCGCATATCATAAGCATATTATTATCTAAATTTCGTTCTATTCCATCTAAAGTAGTGAATTTTTCGCCCTTTTGTGCGTTTTTAACTATTATCTTTCTATCTGCAACTAAATCTAGGTCAAATGCATGCATAGGTTGTCCTATTTCTACCATAACGTAGTTAGTGATGTCTACTATGTTATTTATTGGTCGTATTCCTACAGTACGCAGTCTTTCTTGCATCCATTTAGGAGATGGCTGTATTTTTATATTTTTCACCACTGCTGCTGTATATCTTCTGCATAAATCAGAGTTTTGCACTTCAACCTTTATGTAGTCAGCTACATCTTCTGAGTTTAAAGAAGAGATTGCTTCGTTCCTCGCAATGACAAGAGGGTTGTAGTTGAAAGATTTGTCAAACGTCGCTGCGGCTTCTCTTGCGATGCCTATTATGCTGAAACAGTCTTTTCTGTTTGAAGTTATTTCAAACTCCACCATGCTATCGTTTAGTCCGAATACTTCCTTTATATCTGTACCTAGTTCATAGCTATCGTCTAAAATATATATCCCATACTCTGGTGCATCAGGAAAGTCGGTTTTATCAAAGCCTAGCTCCTCTACTGAACAAAGCATTCCTTCTGACTCTACCCCTCTAAGCTTTCCTTTTGTTATTTTAAGCCCACCTGCAAGTGTAGACTTGTGTAATGCAACTGGTACAAAGTCACCCTCGCCTATATTGTTGGCACCTGTTACTATTTGTAGTAACGTACCAGTTCCAACATCTATCTTACATATTTGAAGCTTATCCGCATCTGGATGTTTTTCTATCTTAACTATTTTCCCTACTACTACATTAGATATTTCTTCTCCTAAATTTTTATACACCTCCACCTTTGAGCCCGACAAAGTCATAGCATCACAAAATGTTTTAGTATCACAATCTATATCTACAAAATCCTTTAACCAATTCATTGAAATATTCATTATTTATTGCTCCTTTCTGTTATTTATTTTCATCACACCTTATCCGCTATCTTCAATATCAAATCTTCAGTATCAACCCATCCTAAGCATGCGTCAGTTATCGATTTGCCATATACGCCGTCTTCTATTTTTTGTGTTCCTTCTTCTATATAGCTTTCTATCATAAATCCTTTTATAAGATTTTTCAGACTATCTGAGTTATTTCTGTTATGCATAACCTCCATTGCTATTCTTGGTTGTTCTTTGTATTTTTTAGCTGAATTTGAATGATTTGTGTCAACTATTATAGCTTGGTTTTCTAGTCCGCTTTCTATATAACGACTAGCTGCATCTATAAGGTTTTCATAGTGATAGTTTGGTATGTTTTTGCCATGAACATTTACTGCTCCCCTAAGTATAGCATGTGCAAGTGGGTTTCCACTAGATTTCACTTCACTTCTGTTATATATGAATGTATGGCTTGCTTGTGCTGCTTTGATTGAATTAAACATTACAGATAGGTCACCACTCATCGGATTCTTCATACCCGTTGCTACATCTACACAACTTGCAACTAATCTATGGCTTTGGTTTTCTGTTGATCTTGCACCTACAGCAACATAGCCTAGTACGTCCTGTAGATATACATGGTTTTCTGGGTAGAGCATTTCATCCGCGGCAGTAAGCCCAGACTCTTTTATAGCTCTTATGTGTAATCTTCGTATTTGCTGCAAGCCCTCTAAAATATTCTCCGCCTCTGAAGGGTTCGGCTGGTGTAGCATCCCTTTATAACCTATACCAGTAGTTCTTGGCTTG
>Ga0154526_1019_pt1 | contig 14047 bp, 18 predicted proteins | sample RifGroE2_FD_105669 | JGI IMG/M metagenome (GOLD analysis project Ga0154526, IMG submission 105669) | Clostridiales bacterium GWE2_32_10
TTGAAGAAAAACCACTTGAACCAGAAAGTGATATAGCGTCGCTAGGAGTATATATTGTAAAAAGAACCCTTTTAATAGAAATACTTGAACAGGTTGTAGCAGAAGGAAGATATGATTTTGTTACAGATATTATAAACAAATATAGAAAAAAATTGAAAATATATTCATACTTATTTGATGGTTATTGGTCAAATATAGGTACAGTGAAAAGATATTATGATGCAAACATGGATTTCTTAGAATATGACATTAGAAAACAAATGCTTATAGATTATCCATATATTGCTACAAGGATAAAAGATGAGCCACCTGCAAAATATAATCCAGGTGCAAAAGTTAAAAACTGCCTGATAAGTGGTGGTTCAATAATCGAAGGCGAGGTTAAAAACTCGGTGCTGTTTAATAGAGTTTGCATAGGAGTAGGAGCTACCGTAAAAGATTCTATAATAATGAATGATTCATATATCGGTAATAATTGTTATATAGAAAATGTGATAATCGACAAACAGGTTGTAATATCAGATAATCAAAAGATAGTGGGAACAAAGGAAAAACCGATTGTACTTAGAAAGGGAACAGTGGTTTAATTCGACAAAAATCATTATTTTTTACAAAAATTTAAAAAAATGTTAAAAAATATATTGATTTTTTGAAATTTATATGTTATGATAGTTTTGTAGATGTCACACACGACAGATAATTTTTCAAAAGGAGAGGCGAGGATAATTATGAAAATCACAGATGTAAGGGTGAGAAAGATCACTAATGAAACAAAAATGAAAGCAATTGTATCAGTAACTTTTGATAATGAGTTTGTAATTCATGATATAAAGGTTATTGAAGGAGAGAAAGGGATGTTTATTGCGATGCCAAGTAGAAGAACTGTTAATGAAGAGTTCAAGGATATCGCACATCCGATAAATTCACAAGCAAGAGATAAAATGCAAGAAGCAATAATTGCAGAGTATCAAAAGGCAGCAGCACAAATGTCTGATACAACAACAAATTTTTAAAGTAAATGATTGAATATCAAAGACTCCCTTTTTTGGGAGTTTTTTAATTTTTCTATTGCAAAAGGTATATATAATGTGGTAAAATATATGACAGATGATTATATAGGGGGTATGATTTATGTTTAAAGCAATAATACTCGCAGCTGGTAAAGGAAGTAGGATGAAGTCCGATTTACCAAAGGTACTACATACGATAAATGATAAAACATTGGTTCAATATGTTGTAGATGCGGTTAGTAAAAGTGAAGTTAGTAAAATTTTTGTAATTGTAGGTGATATAAACGGAGAGGTTGTGAAATCAGTGAAGGGTAATGTTACATTCATAGAACAGAAAGAAACTCTTGGTACTGGGCATGCAGTTATGCAGGCAGAACAATATATAGAAGATACTGATGATGTTATAGTCTTAACTGGGGATACCCCGTTAATAACAGCAACAACGATAGATTGCATTAAAGAAATTAACGACGAAACTTGGAATGCTGTTACTATTCTTACAGCTAAAATAGATGATCCAAAAGCTTATGGACGAATATTAAGAGATGCTGAACACCAGATTATTGGTATAGTAGAGAAGAAAGACGCTACAGAACAACAACTAGCGATAAAAGAAATCAACTCGGGGATATACTGCTTTCAGGGAAAAGCTCTAAAGGATGCTCTAAAGCTTATAGAAAACAATAATAATCAGAAAGAATATTATTTAACGGATACTATAAAGATTATAAACGATAAAGGGCTTGGTGTAGGAGGCTGTGTATTAGAAGATTATACTGAAGTGCTAGGGATAAATACACAAGAGGAGTTAGAAAATGCAAAAAGAATAGTGGCTAATAATTTGATTGGAGGAAAAGAGGTATGATAAACGATAAAAAAATAATATTTAGTGGTATACAACCTTCGGGAAATCTTACGATTGGGAATTATATAGGAGCAATTAAAAACTGGGTAGAATTACAAAATGACTACCAATCTTTGTTTTGTGTTGTAGATATGCATGCGATTACTGTAAAGCAAGAGCCAGCGACACTAAGAAAAAAGTCAAGGGAAGTTCTTAAGCTATATATTGCATCGGGACTTGACCCTGAAAAGAATATTATGTTTATTCAGTCACAAGTGCCAGCCCATGCTGAATTAGGTTGGATACTAAACTGTTATACATATATGGGTGAGATGAACAGAATGACCCAGTTTAAAGAAAAATCGACCAAGCAAAATATAAATACCACAGTAGGCTTATTTGACTACCCTGTACTTATGGCGGCGGATATACTGCTATATCAAACAGACCTAGTACCAATAGGGGAAGATCAAAAGCAGCATGTTGAGATAACAAGAGATATAGCAGAAAGGTTCAACAATCTATATAGCGAAATATTTACCATACCAGAGGCTTACATGCCAAAATTTGGTGCTAGAATAATGAGTTTGCAAGACCCAACGAAAAAGATGTCGAAAAGCGATGATGATGAGAATAGCTATATAACCTTATTAGATGATCCAGCTAAAATCGAACGTAAACTAAAAAGAGCGGTGACAGATTCAGATACCGAGGTAAGATACACCAAAGAAAAACCAGGAATAAAAAACCTGCTTGATATATACATGTCATGCACTAATACAACTGTGACTCAAGCAGAAAATAGATTTAAAAACTGCGGGTACGGGGAGTTTAAGCAGGAAGTAGCTGATGCTGTGATACATACGCTTAAACCTATACAGGATAGATTTAGGGAACTTGATAATGACAAGGATTATTTGGATAGGATATTGAAGCAAAATGCAGAGAGGGCAAGTGAGATAGCGAATAGGACGTTGGCGAAGGTGAAGAAGAAGGTTGGGTTTGTGATTGGTGAAAACAAATGAACTATAGACAAGAAAGCAACAACATAGTAATTACAAACCTAACTCACTTCGACATAGATGAAATACTAGATAGCGGGCAGTGTTTTAGGTATGAGAGAATTGGTGAAAAAGAATATATAATAGTAGCATATAAAAAGGTTTTAAAGGTAAAGCAAGAGAATGATACAATAATTTTATATAGTACAACACTTTACGAATACCAAAGTATTTGGCGGAAATACTTTTCTTTGGATGATGACTATGCAAAAATAAAAAGCATTCTAGCAGATAAGGATGAGGTTATAAGAGAGGCAATAAGCTATGCAGCTGGAGTCAGGATAATAAAGCAGGATTTATGGGAGATGATTATAACCTTTATTTTATCGCAAAATAACAACATAAAAAGAATACAACAAGGTGTCAAAGCTATATCAGAAAAATATGGCGAGGTTATAGGTGAGGATGGTGATGTGAAATACTATAGTTTTCCGTCACCAAAATTACTTGTAAAAGCTACAGTAGAGGAATTAAGGAGACTAAAAATAGGATTTAGAGATAAGTACATAGTGGATGCTTGTACAAAAGTAGTAAGTGGACAAGTAGAACTTAAAAGACTTTTTGATATGCCTACTCACGAGGCAAAGGTAGAGCTGCTAAAAATAAAAGGCGTAGGAAATAAGGTAGCAGACTGTATACTGCTTTTTGGAATGCATAGATATGAGGTTTTTCCTACTGATACGTGGATTAAGAAAATAATGGTGAGTTTATATATAAAAAAGGATGTTAAAGTGGATGAGATATCTAAGTTTGCACTAGAGTATTTTGGAGAATATGCATCATATGCACAACAGTATTTATTCCACTATGCAAGGAAGAATAGACTTTAACTTAATCATGATTGGGTGAGTTGATGGGAGGAGTTTACATGAAAAGTGATATAATAATTCTCGGCATAGAAACGTCGTGTGATGAAACATCAGCTGCAGTAGTAAAAAACGGGAGAGAGGTTTTGTCTAATGTGATTTATTCGCAGATAGATATACATAAAGAATATGGCGGTGTTGTTCCAGAGATAGCATCTAGAAAGCATGTAGAAAAGATAAATTCGGTCATATATCAAGCTTTGAGTGAGGCGAATATTAGCCTTGTGGATATAGATGCGGTTGCGGTCACGTATGGGCCAGGACTTGTGGGGGCTTTGCTTGTTGGCGTATCTGCTGCAAAGGCTATAGCATATATTATGGACAAGCCTTTAATAGGTGTAAATCATATAGATGGGCATATAAGTGCAAACTATATTGAGGATAAAAATTATGAGCCACCGTTTATGTGTCTTGTAGTATCGGGGGGACATTCTAATCTTGTTTATGTAAAAAGTTATGGAGAGTATGAAGTACTGGGTGCCACTCGTGATGATGCGATAGGCGAAGCGTATGATAAGGTGGCGAGAGTACTTGGGCTAGGATACCCCGGAGGACCTCTTATTGATAAGGTGGCAAAGGAAGGTAACGAAGCAGCGATAAATTTTCCACGTACATATTTAGAAGACGATAGCTTTGATTTTAGCTTTAGTGGTATAAAATCAGCGGTGATTAATTATATAAATACTTGCAAGATGAAGAATATAGATATTAGTGTACCAGATGTGGCAGCGAGTTTTCAACAGGCAATAGTAGAGGTAGTAACGGTAAAAACGATAAAAGCAGCCGAGAAGCTAAACATTAATAAAATTGCAATAGCGGGTGGAGTTGCTGCGAATACAAAGATACGTGAGATGCTAAAGAAGGCATGTGATGAGAAATCATTTACACTTAACTACCCTAAAATACATCTTTGCACAGATAATGCTGCGATGATAGCTGCCGCAGGATATAATAAATATATCAAAAATGAGTTTGACGAATTAACACTTAATGCAGTTCCAAATTTAAAATTTTAAATAAAGTTCATAAAAAATATTAAAAAATTTAAAAAATTTTAAAAAATGTATTGAAAAATCTTAGAAAGTTATGTATAATTTGAGAGGAGTGTTTAAATGAAGTTTGATAGTGAAATTTTAAAAACACTTATTATATGCTCGCAGCTTGGATTTACAGTAGTAGTTTCTATAGTAGTAGGGCTTTTAATGGGAATATTCCTAGATAGTATATTTCACAACAAATTATTAATAGTACTTTTTATAATATTTGGAGTAATAGCTGCATTTAAAAGCGCATATAAGCTTTTAAAAAAATTTATAAAATAATTATAAAGAAGGGGAGCATGTGTTGGACGTAAATAAAAGAGTACAGTTAAATATGATTAAGATTACATTGATACTAGTGATACCTACTTTTTTTATAGAAGATAAGCTAAATTATATAAAAGGCTTAACTGGTGGAGTGCTTTATTCTATATTATCTTATAAATTAATTATAAAAGTTGTAACTAAAAGTGTTTGCATGAATTCTGTTAAAGCAGGGATATTTACCTTTTCGAATTATATAATACGTTTCATAATCATGGGAATATTATTAATTTCGGCTTTAATGTATTCTAAAACGATGTTTGTAGGTGCAGTTTTAGGTATTTTGACTATGAAGATTGCATTGTACTTGGAAATCTTTAATAAACGGATACAGGTAGATGATAATTGTTTGGCAGAAGATGTTATAATAAATAAAGAGGAGGAGAAAGAGTGAAAGAAGCAGAAACTTTATATAAGTTTAATTTTGCTGGTACAGATTACAGTATAATTAATGAAGAAAGTGCAGTTGCAGGTTTCAAAAATGAAACGTTATATCATATCAATATTTTCGGTATGGACTTCGGGATTACTGAAACTATTAATAATATGTGGATATTGATGGGGATTATGATTATTCTTAGTGTTATTATTAGGATAAGTGTGAACAAATTTAATCAAGTTCCTAAGGGTATACAAAACTTTATTGAGCTATTAGTATCAGGATTTACAGATTTTACAAAGTCAATTATGGGAGAAAAGAATAAAAAGTTTGCAGGTTTTTACATGGCAATGTTTTTGTTCATACTTGCGAGTAATTGGGCTGGACTTTTTGCATTAAGAAATCCAACTGCGGATGTTGCAACCACATTTGCATTGTCCCTAACTACATTAACTATGATGCATGGATTTGCGATTTATGCAAAAGGGTTTAAAGGATATTTATCACATTTTTTTAAACCATATGCATTCTTACTTCCAATAAATATAATTGAAAAAGTGACACCAGGTATTTCACTTGCCTTCCGTCTTTTTGGTAATATATTAGGAGGGGCTATAATTTTATCACTATGTTATTCTCTAACTACATGGCTTATAAATTTAGTTTTATTTGTACCATTAGGTTGGCTAATAGGTATTGTTATAGGAGTATCTCAGGCAGTAGTGCTTATACCATTACATATATTCTTTGACATTTTTATAGGAGTGCTTCAGTCGTTTATATTTGTAGTTTTAAGTATGACTTTTGTAGCTAGAGAAATGGAAGAAGAGGATCATGAAGAACATAAAGAAAAAGAGTTTTTAGCAGAGTAATGTGATAATTTGATAATATTGTAAATATTATATATATTTTTAGAAAAATTATATTAAAAATTAAATTTCAAGGGGGAATTATTAATGAATGAATTAACACAAGTAGCAGGACAAATCGATGGAGCATCTTTTATACTAGGGCTTTCAGCAATAGGGGCAGGGCTCGCCATGATAGGTGGAGTAGGAGCAGGACTTGGACAAGGAATGGCTGCGGCTAAAGCAGCAGAAGCTGTTGGAAGACAACCAGAGGCATCTGGTAAAATAATGACAACAATGATAGTAGGACAAGCTATCACAGAAACAACAGGGGTTTATGCATTACTTATAGCTATACTATTAATATTTGTAAACCCATTCGTAGGTATGTACCAAGCATTCTTAACTGCAATGATAAAATAATAATTTTTTATGAGTGTCATTGCGAGGAACGAAGCAATCTCTATTGCTTCACAAAAATACGCTCGCAATGACAGTTATTTAACTGTGTACTTTAAACTTTGAATTTTGGGGGTGTAAAATTGGGTAAAATATTGGCATTAGATATACATTTATTACAGGAAATAGCACTTATTTTATTTAATACATTAGTATTATTTTGGATAATGACAAAGCAGCTATACAATCCAGTTTCTAAATTTATGGAGAATAGAACAAATAGTATTAATTCTCAAATAAATGAGGCTAATAAATTAAAGGCTGAAGCGTTAAAAATAAAAGAAGAATATGAAGAAAGATTAAATGGCATAAAGAAAGAGGCCGATGTTATATTATCAGAAGCACGTAAAAAAGCTATTGAAACAGAAACTACAATAATAAAGCGAGCGAAAGATGAAGCACAAGATATGAGAAAAAGACTTCAAACGGATTTAGAACTATTCCGTGAGCAAGCAAAAGATAATGTAAGAAATGAAATTATAAATGTGTCTGCTTTAATGACAAAGAAAATAATTGAAATTTCAATAGATGAAAACAAACAAAAACAATTGATGGAAGAATCTATACAGGAAATAGGTGATGTTAAATGGTTGGCGTAGTACATATAAGATATGCAGAAGCGCTATATAAAGTAGCTACTAGTAATAATAAAATAGATTTAATAGCGGATGAATTAAATGCAATAAAAAAAATATTGGATGAGCAGAAGGATTTTATGAAAATACTATGTCATCCTAAAATAAATGAAGAATCAAAAATAAATATGGTAAAAAATATTTTCGATAAAAAAATAAGTGAAGAGATTATGGGAATAATTACACTTGTTATTAATAAAAATAGGGAAAATATTTTGATTAAAATTTTTGATGAGTATGTAAGCATTGTGAAGAAAAATAAAAACATTGTTACAGCTACAATTACATCAGCTATAGTTTTGCAAGATGAACATGTAAATAAAATAAAAGACAAACTAAAACAAGCAGTAAATAAAGAAATAGAAATAAAGACGATTATCGATAAAAAAATAATAGGTGGACTGAAAATACAGGTAGGCAATACTGTGTTCGACAGAACTGTAAAAGCTAAACTTGAGAATTTAAGAAAAGCATTGTGATTTTAAATAAAGGGGTGTGAAAGAGTGAATATAAGACCAGAGGAAATAACGAATGTTATTAAGGAACAAATAGAGAAATATGTAAACAAGCTGGAAACAACGGAAGTAGGAACTGTTTTGCAGGTAGGGGATGGTATAGCACGTGTTCATGGTTTAGAAAAAGCTATGGCAAGTGAATTACTTGAGTTTCCGAATGGTGTTTATGGAATGGTACTTAACCTAGAGGAAGATAATATAGGGGTAATCCTACTTGGAGACGATGTTAATATAAAGGAAGGCGACATAGTAAAATCAACAGGCAAGGTTGTTGAGGTACCAGTAGGTGATGTATTTATAGGTAGAGTAGTTAACCCGCTAGGACAAGCAATAGATGGAAAAAGGCAGGTGATTTCTGACAAATATAGACCTATGGAACGTATAGCACCAGGGGTTATACAAAGAAAAGGTGTTGACACTCCACTACAAACAGGGATAAAATCTATTGACGTTATGATACCTATAGGTAGAGGTCAAAGAGAGCTTATAATAGGGGATAGACAAACTGGTAAATCAGCAATAGCGATAGATACAATCATCAACCAAAAGGGACAGGATGTTATATGTATATATGTAGCAATTGGGCAAAAGGCTTCAAATGTTGCTAAAATAATGAAGACTCTCGAAGAAGCTGGGGCAATGGATTATACAGTTATAGTTGCAGCAAATGCAAGTGATCCTGCACCTCTTCAATACATGGCACCATATTCAGGGGTTGCGATGGGTGAGGAATGGATGGAGCAAGGGAAGGACGTTCTCATAATATATGACGATCTTTCTAAGCATGCGGTTGCATATCGTGCGATGTCTCTATTACTTAAAAGACCTCCAGGACGTGAGGCATATCCAGGGGATGTATTCTATCTTCATTCAAGACTACTTGAAAGAGCAGCACGACTTTCAGATGAGCTTGGCGGAGGTTCTATAACAGCATTGCCAATAATAGAAACACAAGCAGGGGACATTTCGGCATATATACCTACAAATGTTATATCTATAACAGACGGGCAAATATATCTTGAAACCCAACTATTTAATGCAGGTATTCGTCCAGCAATAAATGCAGGGCTTTCAGTATCACGTGTTGGTGGAGCTGCACAAATAAAGGCTATGAAAAAGGTTGCAGGTTCAATTCGGGTTGAACTAGCACAATACAGAGAGTTAGAAGCATTTGCACAGTTCGGTTCTGACCTTGATAAATCTACAAAAGAAAGACTAGAGCAAGGTAAGCGAGTTGTTGAGATATTAAAACAAAAGCAATATGCACCAGTGAGTATAGAGCATCAAGTATTAATACTTTATGTAGCTGTAAATAAACATTTGGTGGATATACCTATTGAAAAGGTACTAGAATTCGAAGAAAAGTTCTTTAACGAGATGGATATGAAACATCCAGATATAATAATGGAAATAAAGAGAACTAAAAATATAAGCGATGAATTAAAGGTGAAAATAGATAAAGCGATAGAAGAAATAAAGAAAAATTTTAAGTAACAAACACGGAGGTGTTTAGTATTGGCTTCGATTAGAGATATAAAAGGTAGGATAAAGAGTATAAAAAGTACTCAGCAGATTACAAAGGCTATGAAGCTTGTGTCTTCTGTGAAGCTACAAAAGGAAAGAGATAGATTTGAGAAGAATAAGTTTTATGTAGATAAGATGAAGCACATGATTGCTTCTATAGCAGAAAACAGTCAAAATTTAAACAGTATATACTTGAATGAATCAACACATGTAAAGAAGATAGGTTATATTGTTATAACTTCAGATAGGGGATTATGCGGAGGATATAATCAGAATGTACTTAAAGAAGTTATGAAAGTGAGAAATCAAAATATAGATGAAACATATTTTGCTCTAGGAAGAAAAGGTAAGGCATTCTTTCAAAGAAATAATATGCAAATATCAGAATCACATTCAGGTATATCAGAGCAGCCAGCTTATGAAGACGCAAGGCGTATAGGAGAGCATATTATAACTAAATATGCAGATGGTGAATTTGATGAAGTGAAACTAATATACACAGTTTTTCATTCTATGATGAGTCAAGAGGTTGTTACATTTGATTTACTTCCTGTAAATGTAGATAATTTTGAAAAGACAGAACAAAAGTATAAGCAAGAGCTAAACTTCGAGCCTTCAGATGACGTAGTACTAGACTATCTTATTCCAAAATATATGAATAGCGTATTATACGGTGCGATGATAGAAGCATCGGTTTGTGAAGAGGCTGCACGTATGACATCAATGGACAACGCAACAAAAAATGCAGGTGACATCATAGATGACCTTACATTGATATTCAACAGAGCACGCCAAGCTGCGATAACTAAGGAGATTACGGAGATTGTGAGTGGGGCGAATGCGTTAGCGTAGGACTCACCCCTAGCCCCTCTCTAAAAGAGAGGGGGACTAAATCATTTTTATTAAGGTACATAGACATGATACTAGAAGGAATGATGATAATGAATATAAGTAAATTGTTAAATTTGAGATATATAATTTTTATAATAGGATTAATAATTTTTATATTAACTAAAAATTATTTACTAATATTGGTATCAGTGGTGGATATGATCATGGGTGCACTTTTAAGCACTAAGAAACCGAGAGAGTACTCTTTGAAAATAATAAAATATAGTTTATATCTCCTACTTATTGGAATAGCAATATACTTAATTATAATAATAAGCTTTTTAAATAAAGATATTAACAAAGGAAAGGAACTACTAAATAATTTTTCAATGATAGTTAGAAATTTAGTTAATTATATCAATTATATAGTAGTTGTTGGTATAGGGTATTTGACGCATATTGTTTGTAACTTTTTAGAATTAATAAAAAATAATAGAGGTCTAGCAAAAGAGTTAATAATGAAAGTAGTAATTTCTACAATAATAGTAATTTTAGCACTTAGTGTTTGTTATAAAACAATTGGTAATAACGTAGATATATTGTATAAATATAAAATATATTTTATAAATCAGTTTCAATTAGAATAGTATACAAAATAATAGAAGGAGGAGTTAGATAAAATGGCGGAGCAGAATGTGGGTAAGATAACTCAGATAATAGGGCCTGTACTGGATATAAAATTTGGGGCAGATAACGTTCCTAAGCTGTATAATGCGATAAATATACCTTACAAGGATGGTAAGGTGGTAGTTGCAGAGGTAGCTCAGCATATAGGGGATGACGTGGTAAGATGTATATCTATGACGTCTACTGATGGTATGGTTAGAGGTATGGAAGCGATAGATACTGGAGAGGCGATAAAGGTTCCTGTAGGAAAATCTACACTCGGGAGACTATTTGACGTAACAGGACATACGATAGATAACAAAGGTGATGTGAAAGCCGACGAATACTGGCCTATTCATAGAAAGGCACCAGCATTCTCAGAGCAATCAACACAAACAGAAATATTTGAAACAGGAATAAAGGTTGTAGACCTTATTTGCCCATATCAAAAGGGTGGTAAAATAGGTCTATTTGGTGGTGCTGGAGTTGGTAAAACGGTTCTTATCCAAGAGCTTATTAGAAATATAGCAACAGAACATGGAGGCTTCTCAGTTTTTGCTGGAGTTGGTGAAAGAACGAGAGAAGGAAATGACCTTTATCATGAAATGATGGACTCAGGAGTTATAGATAAAACAACTCTTGTTTTCGGACAAATGAATGAGCCACCAGGAGCCAGAATGAGAATAGCACTTACAGGACTTACAATGGCGGAGTATTTCCGTGACAAGAGTAGACAAGACGTGTTGCTATTTATCGACAATATATTTAGATTTGTTCAAGCAGGTTCTGAAGTGTCAGCTTTACTTGGACGTATGCCAAGTGCCGTTGGTTACCAACCTACACTAGGTAATGAAGTAGGGATGCTTCAAGAAAGAATAACATCAACAAAATCGGGTTCAATAACATCAGTTCAAGCAGTTTACGTGCCAGCTGACGACTTGACAGACCCAGCACCTGCGACAACCTTTGCCCATCTTGATGCAACAACAGTTTTATCAAGAGCACTAGTTGAAAAAGGTATATACCCAGCAGTTGACCCACTTGACTCAACTTCAAGAATACTAGAACCAGAAATAATAGGGGAGGAACACTACGAAGTAGCAAGCGGAGTACAACAAATACTTCAAAGATACAAAGAGCTACAAGACATAATAGCAATCCTAGGTATGGACGAGCTATCAGAAAATGATAAAACTATAGTAAAAAGAGCCAGAAAAATAGAAAAATTCCTATCTCAGCCGCTACACGTTGCAGAGCAATTTACATCTATAAAAGGTGCATATGTTCCTATAAAAGAGACGGTAAGGGGCTTCAAAGAAATACTTGAAGGCAAGCACGATGACGTACCAGAGCAGGCTTTCTATATGGTAGGTAGAATAGAGGAAGTACTTGAAAAAGCAAAGACGTTGTAGACAAGAAAGGTGATGCGAGTGGATAATAAATCGGTGAGAGTGGTAAGGTTTGATTGGGCGATAAAGAATATTTTAAGAAATAAGGCTAACTTTGATGTACTTGAGGGGTTTTTGTCGGCACTTCTTAGAGAAGAGGTTAGTGTTATAAATATTCTAGAAAGCGAAAGTAATAAAGAAAGAGAAGAATATAGACTTAACAAAGTAGACCTTCTAGTACAAGATTCAAAACAGCGCAAAATAATAATAGAAATACAAAACGCATCAGAAACAGACTTTATGGAGAGACTTATTTTTGGGGCAAGCAAAGCTATAACAGAAAGTATAATAAAAGGTCAGAAATATGAAGGTATAGCAAAAGTAATAAGTATAAGCATAGTATATTTTAACATAATGCTAGGAAAAGACTACATATACAAAGCCTATACAACAATAGAGCCACAAAAATATCAAGACTTTGTAGTGAGAGAAAGGGAAGTAGTAAAATGCTTTTATGACAAAGACAACAAATTTCCAGAGTACTATATACTTGACTTAACAAAATATAAAGGTGAACTAGAAAGTGATATAGACGAGTGGATATACATGCTAAAAAACAGCGAAATAAAGGATGATTTCAAATCAAAAAATATAGACAAAGCAAGAATGAAGCTGAACGAACTCAAAATGACAGTAGAAGAAATGCAAGTCTATGAAAAATATATGGAAGAGCAAGTAGTGCTGAGAGATAATATAGAAACCGCGAGGCGAGAAGGAAAAGAAGAAGGAATGAAAGATGGAATAGAGAAAGGAAAATTAGAAACAGCTCAGAATATGCTTAATCAAAAGCTTGATATTGAGCTTATATCAAGGGTAACAGGGTTGACTGTAGAAGAAATACGAAATAAAATAAAAACCGTATAAAAATCTCAATATTCGAAAGGAATGGTAATAATATGAGTGAGAAAAGATTAAAGCTACAGATATCTACCCCAGATAAAGATTTTTATGATGGGGACGCAGATATGGTGATAGTAAACAGTGTTACTGGGGAAATGGGGATATTACCTAAACATTTACCGCTTGTAACTATACTGGATATAGGTATTATCAGAATAAAAAACGGAAATGATGAAAAACGCGTTTCCATAGACAGCGGTTTTATGGAAATAAAAAACAGTGAGATCAGCATATTAACTGACAGTGCAGAATGGCCAGAGGACATTGACTTAGGTAGAGCAGAAAAAGCAAGGCAGAGGGCAGAAGAAAGGATTAATGCGAAAAAAGATACGCATACGGATTTCTTGAGGGCTGAGATGTCGTTGAAGAGGGCGATAAATAGGATAAGGAATGCTAAGGGATAAGCCGGTTGGGTTGTCTCTTTTTTGTTTGTCTATAGTTAAACTGGAAATTGTTATTTTAATTTAACAAAAAAAGATTAGATTAATTTTCTAGATAAATCAAAATTAATCTAATCCTACGATGCTTCTCCAATGGTCTATATCTTCCTGACTAGAAGATGTTGGTGTTTCAACTAAGGGTTGTTTAGGTTTGTCTTTACAAGGAAGTATATTACACATAATATTTGACATTTCCGCAGATCTATCAATTAAATATTCACATACAAAGTGTTTGTAATTATTATCAACATTGGTAT
>Ga0154526_1089_pt3 | contig 14009 bp, 13 predicted proteins | sample RifGroE2_FD_105669 | JGI IMG/M metagenome (GOLD analysis project Ga0154526, IMG submission 105669) | Clostridiales bacterium GWE2_32_10
TCAATACTTTTATTTTCCTTAAACTCCAGTACTTCTTCATAAATTTTTTTATATAGCATTTCTTCATATTCCTCATTTATAGCGATATGTGTTGTAAATTCTAATCCTTTAGCCTCCATTATTTCTGGTATTTTATCTCTTATCAATTTATTGTAAACCACTTCTTTAATATTCATAAAGTACACCTTCTCCATAAAAATTCTAACTTTAAAAACTCGTCATTGCTAGTTGCATAGTGCAACAATAACAAGGACGAGTTTTACCCGTGGTACCACCTAAATTTAGTTCACAATTTTGTCTGTGAATTCTCCTAGCTTAACGGGCTTTTGGCGGTTGGCTTCTACTGTAAACGTTCAAAGCAACAGTTCGGATGTGAAATTTCGTTTGCTATGATTACTTTAGAATTGGTTTCAGCTAGTACAATTCCTCTCTTATAAAGATAATAACAACTACTTTGCATCGTCATGACTTTTACAAATTTGTTATATTATAACATTAGTATTAGATATTTGTCAAGAAATTTTTTTATAAATTTTTTGTGATTTAATCTATCGTAGCCATTCATACCTAGGTTTGTCACTCTCAAGCCTGTTCTTTGGCGTGGCAATCTCATAGTTAAAAGAGAGATTGCTTCGTACCTCGCAACGACAGGCACAGCTTATCTATACTCCCTACATTTTTCTTCTAATAATCTAAAATCACAACATCTACATTGTAACTTCTCGTCAACTTTATTGTTTATAATAAACCTATGTAATTTATGTGCTAGATTTATCAGTTTTTCTTTGTTCAAATTACACCATGTTAGTTGATTTCTTAAAAGCGTTTTATACTGAAAATCTTGTATGTTATTTGTATCTATTATCTTACAACATTCTATATGTACCGGAATCATATTATTAAAATTAATAGCTCCCAATTTTCCATCTTCTATTTTAATAAAATCCTGTTTGTTTTTCATATTTTTATGTTTTTCTTTGGGTGATGATAATGGAGCAAAATATCTTATACCATCTACATCCAAGATTATTCCTACAAATGGTCTGTGTTTTTTACTATCCTTCATATGACTTACTTTACTGTCAAAATTCCTTAAATATTCAACATACTCTGCACTAATATTATAAAACTCTAGTCTATTCATATATGCTTTCTCCTATGTTTTAATTTAAAAGGTAACTCTTTCGAGTTACCTAACTTTTTCCGTTCCCACTTATGGTAGGGTACACCGCTTTTTCCGTTCCCACTTATGGTAGGGTACACCGCTTTTTCCGTTCCCACTTATGGTAGGGTACACCGCTTTTTATATTTAGTATTATACTATCAATTTGTTATAAAGTCAAGTAATATTGTAGAATTTTTTCTCTACATTATTATTATATGCAGGAAGTATATTTTCATACAATAAGATTATATTTAATCTAAAACTAAATCATCATATTGCTCCATTTCAGGTGGAGTATATTTCAACTCAGCACCTTCACAAAATGCTACTGTTGCTCCAACTAATATTTGTTTATCAATACCTAATTCTTCTATATCAGCCTTTAGTCCCTTTTCATCATTTCTACTACCAAAATCATGTTCAATTGAAATAAAGGTTCCATTTTTAGTATCTATATCAAAATGACAATTATCAATTATAAATTTATTAACTGCGTCTCCCATTTTTTCATATAATCCATACCCTATTGCAGGTAAGAGTAATGGAACTGTTATATTTTCATAAGTTTTATTTTCTAATTTACCTTCAAAAAACATATGAGCTAAATAACGTCTTATATATTCAACGCCATAAGTAAATCTATTATCCATACAATATGGTATTTCTTTTACTTCTAACTCACCTAAAAGAATTTCCATAAAAGATTCAACAAATAATCGTTGTTTTCTTGAAATTTCGTATACCATATGAAATGACATATCACTTCCACATCCCTTCTAACTATGCATTCGCCCCAAAATTCTCCATTCCTATCTCACATTTTCCATATCCCTAACTTTGAGGTCTTGTAACATTTATTGTATAAACTTTTTTAACTCCGCCTGTGTTTGAAGTTACCTCTACCTTAATAATTCTTGTTTCTCCAAGAGCCAAACTAATAATACCACTCGGAGAACCACTTGTCAGGTCTGTAGTTGTAGAGCCTAAAATTAATTTTAAAGTGGCATTATCATCTTCCGCAGTTGGTGTTATTGTAACACCTATAATAGTAACCCCTACAGCTGCATCGTATGAAAATGTACCTCTTGCAAATGCTGGAGTTAATGAATATGTACTATGCCCAGACTTTAAGGCTAAATTGCTTAAATAAGCACTACTTGGTCTTGTAACATTTATCCTATATGTTTGAGGTATTCCTGTATGAGGTGTTACTACTATAGTAACAGTATTCGAACCTATATTTAAATTAACCGCAGATGCTACTCCACTTACGAGATTTCCAGTATTTAATGTCATAGTTGCATCATTAACATCTTCCAGTGTTGCAGTTAGTGAAATACTACTGCTTTCTGTAGTGAGATAGTATTCAAAATATCTTCCTCCATTAAACGTAGGTGTTAGAGGACCCTCACTTGTAGTCAATCCGCTTAGATAAGCTCTATTCGTTTCTACACCTGTTACATCCACCATTCCTGGTATTGCTGATGGAACTCCCTCTGCATTTACTTCTACTACAAATGGCAATCCATCTAGTGGGTCTATTGGTATTTCTCTTATGTAACCTGCATCTAGCATGCCATTTATTATGTTATAATTCGGTAATTCTACATCTTCTTGTATCAAGTATAGCTGTGCCTGACTTTCTAACATACTTACATTCATATTATGTGCTACTTGTTTTGCTTCTACACTTTTATTCATAAATATAGGTATTGCTATTACAGCTAATGCTGACATTATTACTAGTACTGTTAATAACTCTAACAAAGTAAATCCTCTGTTTTCTTTCACTCTTTTCATTTATATTCGCCCCTTTTTTATAAATGTCATCTTCAGTATTGCTTTTAGATATTTATCTCCTATGCATTCTCCCCAAAAAATCTCTTTATCTCAATCTCCGCAGTTCCTTCTGGATCTGCTGGGTCTGTGCAGTGTGATAAATTCTCCATTGTACCGTAAATTATTAATAATTACGGTCTTGTAACATTCATTGTATAAGTTTTTATAACTCCGCCTATCTTTGAAGTTACCTCCACCTTAACAACTACTGTACTTCCTGCAACCATAGTAATTCTTGCACCCAGCACACCACTGCTTAAAACTACAGGTGCTGCATTTCCCACAGTCATTTCCATAGTCGCTGGACCACCAGTATCTTGTAAGGTTGCCAATACTTTACAGTCACCTGTCACAGTAACGTCATAAGAAAAATCATCTCTTGCGAACGATGTCAAACAGCTCACTACACCTACTTTTACATCCAATCCATCTAAATAAGCACTACTTGGTCTTGTAACATTTATGATATACATTTGATGTTCTCCTACTTCGGGTATTACCTCTATAGTAATAGTATTAATCCCAATAGCTAAATTTGTCTGCACTTGACCACCTATAAGTTCTCCAGTGTTTACTGTTATATATGCCTCACTGTCTTCACTAATTGGTTCTACGATAATACTACTATCATCATAATCCACAATCATATCATAACCAAAAACACTTTGTCCATTAAACGGTTCGCTTAAGCTTAGCACTCCAGAACTTGCCCCAGTTATAGTTAATGCACTTAAATAAGCACTGGTTGTTGCTACCCCTGTTATCTCTACACTTGGTGGAGTTACTGTTGGTATTCCCGCTGCATCTACCGCTATTACATATGGTTCTGCTTCTAGTGGGTTTTTTGGTATTTCTTTTATGTACCCCTTTGTTACCATACCTTCTATTATATCTTCCTGTGGATATGTTACATTCTCTTGCAATAAATATAGCTGTGCCTGACTTTCTAACATACTTACATTCATATTATGCGCTACTTGTTTTGCTTCTACACTTTTATTCATGAACACAGGTATTGCTATTACAGCTAATGCTGACATTATTACTAGTACTGCTAATAACTCTAACAAACTAAATCCTCTTTTTTCTTTCCATCTTTTCATTTGTATCTGCCCCTTTTTATAAATGTCGCCATGAATATCACTTTAGATATTAGTATAACTATGCATTCTCCCCAAAAAATCTCTTTATCTCAATCTCCGCAGTTCCTTCTGGATCTGCTGGGTCTGTGCAGTGTGATAAATTCTCCATTGTACCTGTAGCAAAATCACCTCTTAGCGTACCTGGTTGTGCGTCAAACCATTTTGTTGGTCCAAAGAGCATTTTTATTTTCTTTATTGCATCTTCCCCTTCTACTATCATCGGTACAACTGGTGCTGAAAGCATGAATTCTACTATTTCACCGAAGAATGGTTTGTTTGCATGATGTGCATAGTGCTCACGTAGAATCTCTTCTGTTAGTGTCATCATTTTGATGTTTGTGATTTTTAGTCCTTTCTTTTCTATTTTTGATATTACCTCACCTATTAATCCCCTTTTTACTGCATCTGGTTTAAGCATTACATATGTTCTTTCCATAAATTTATTCCTCCTAATTGAAATTTAAATTTTCTATGCTGCAATTACAGGGTAAAAACGAGATTGCTTCGTTCCTCGCAATGACAGACTTAGATTTGAGTAATTACTCATATTTTTAATATATTCTAAATTTTAACATAAATTTTTCAAAAATGCAAGCTAAATTTCATTTTCTGGTACTGGTTTTCCAAAATAGTATCCTTGAGAATATGCAATGCCTAGGTTATTAACCTTATTATAAATTTCCTCTGTGCTTACAAACTCGGCTACAAGCTCAATATTTAGCTCTCGTGCAAAGCCTACTATTGCTTTTGTTATTACTTGGGCGTTTTTGTCTGTTGCTACGTTTTTTATTATAGAACCGTCTATTTTTATTGTGTCTACATTTAATTTTAATATATTAAAAAAATTCGAATACCCTGTCCCAAAATCATCAATACTAATTTTGCAGCCTAGTCGTTTTATATCATCTAGAAATGCACTTATCTTATCATAATTTGAAATACTCTCCGTTTCAAGAATTTCAAATATTAATCTTTGATACATTTCAGGATGCTCTAGAAGCTTATCTATTATAAATTTTTTAATCTCCTCATTCATCATGTCGCCTACAGATAAATTTATAGAAACCTTGTATGGGAGAGCTGAAAATTTTTCGATTGCTTTCGTAATTACTATTTTTGTAATATATGAATATAACTTTATTTGCTTAGCTATCCCTAGGAATGTAATAGGTGCATATATATTACCATGCTCATCTTCCATTCTCACTAGCGCTTCGTACTTTTCGATGTTGCGGGTTTTATTATTTACTATTGGTTGATAGTATACATGTATCTTATCATTATTTATTGCATATTTTATTATCGATATAATTTCAAAATTATCTTCCGATAAGTTTTCAATCTCACTGCTATATACAACAAATCTCTCATCATTTTTCCTTGCATGTTCTATCGCAAAATTTGCATTTTTCAATAAATCTTGTTTTATATTAGATTTTTCATTTACTGCCACTCCTATCGAAACGGCTATATTTATGTAGTTGTTATCATATACATATTCTTTTTCGCATAGTTCATCGTATAATGCTTTAGCAAACATATCAAAATTCATAAATGATATTCTTTTTCTTATCAAAATAGCATACTCATCTATCTGAAGCTTATATATTTTAAATATATCGTTAGTAGGGATAAACTTTTTAATTCTTTCAATAATTTGCAAAGAGATGTTATCTCCAATATCATATCCATAAAATTCATTTATCTTTCTAAATTTATCTACATTTATTATAATCACCGCATAGTCTTTTTTATTTTCAATGTCTTTTATTAATTTTTCGTTATTTTCTAGTCCAGTGTTTATATCTTCATAGTATCTACTTATTCCCTTCCATTCATGCCTAAAATTTATATCGCTTGCACTGTCAAAAATTTCATTTATTACTTTTATTTCATTATTTGATTCCAAAATAACTTTTTGTACTCCAACATCTATAAATTTTAGTAAGTCATCTTGTTTTATAAACTCACTAAAAACAACGATACTTATAAATTTATTTTCGCTTCGTATACTTTTTAATATACTTATCTTTTCATTTACATCATAATCCATCTCTATTATTATTAAATCTAACTCATCATTATTTTCTTTATATATTTTAGGTATTTCACTATAATAAGATGCAATAAATGCAAAATTAAACGAGGATAGAAATAAATCACCTAAAACTTTACGCCTTCTCATGCTAGAGTCAACATATAATGCATTAATCTTATGATAACCTACTATACAACTTTCCACAGCAATCTCCCCTATTCATTATCCATTATAAAACCAACTACCAATGATTTATTTAGAAATTCTATATATCCCTTACCTCCACACGATGATATTTCTCCGATAGTCAATGCACCATCAAATGATATGTTGTCATACTCTTTAATCTTACCAAGCATAGTATCAAATTTATCTTCTAAAAACAATGTCCTTGATATACAATCAAAGCATAGTATATTAGTATGTTTTTTATAAATCTTATCTGCTTTTTCATATAATCTTTTTACCGAAGAAACCATATTTTCTTTATCGCCTTTTAATACATATAATACGGAGTTTTTAGGTACTTCAGAAACACAAATAAGTTCACCTTTTTCATTTGCATCTATAGGATCACGTATCACCATATATCCATTTATATTTTCTATACCGAACGGATATTGCTTTGATATATCAAAAAAATTAGAACTAGTCATAGCCTTATTAGAATCACTCTCCACTACTTTTTTATAAATAGATAGAGGATTCTGCCAATTTAATTCTAAAATAGTATTTTTATAAACCTTATTTGCAATCAGAGGACCTATTAGTTTTTCCCAACCAAGTTCTACCTCAAGAGCAATATTATTATTCATAACAGCTATAACCGCGTGATCAATAAAAATTCCTTCATTGTTAAATACATAGGGCTTTCGAGTAAGACTAAGACTTCCAGCACCACCACCAATATATTTTACATTTGTGGTAAGCTCAGTATATATATTATTTATAAAATTATTTATATATAACGAAAGTCCATCCACTATTATAATCAATGTTTTATTTTTTAGCTTTTCTATATTTTCTAGATAACCCTTCTTCTGCTCACTTTGCATATCAATAAGTTTTATATTTCCAAATAAAGATATCTTTTTTATCACAATTCCCCTATCATACTTGTCCCCGTTATTAAGCACAAAAGGAAATATCCCTCCCATGAATTTAATATTTTTATTATTCAAATATTCTATTATATGCTCAACATTATCCTCTTCATTTTCCGGTACAAATACAATAAATCCTTCGTTTTCATAAACTTCAGACTCAAAGTCTTCTATTTTTGAGTAGTACATATGTAAATCACCCCTTTGCATATATACTACCATTATATTATTAAATTTTACATTTTGCAATATTTTTATTTGATATTTATAATATTTTTAATATTTCTTTAAAAACCGCCCATCTTTGATCTTGTCTAGACACTATTATATTACCTGCTTTGTCTAGTGGCCACTCAATTTTTAAATCTCTATCATTCCAAGCTATGCCTAGTTTTTCTTCGTTTATATCATATACATTAGAGTTTATAGTTATGGTATTTACATCATCTAATGCAAGAAATCCATATGCAAATTTGTCTGGTATGTAGAATTGTTTTCTATTATGTTCAGAAAGAGTGATGCCATAATATTTTCCAAATGTAGCCGATTCTCTCCTTAGATCAATTGCAACAAAATATACTTCTCCTTTTATAACTCTCACCAATTTAAACACAGATATATTCCTATAAAAATATAAACCTCTCATGCATCCTTTTTTAGTAGTTATTTCAATATTACTTTCAAGCTCATTGTTAATTTCATATTGATTAAAAAGCTTCTTATTATATATTTCAACAAAAAAATCACTTTCATTTAATCTAACTTGCTTTGTTTCTATTATGTATAGTCCTTTTATATATACTTCGGTAAGATTAATATTTGACATAGCAATACCTCCCTCTAACTCACTTATCTTAATTATATTCTCATCTCCTGCAAATATGAAAAAAGCAGATACAATATCTGCGTCTACTTCACTTATAAAATATCCCTATTATCATAAAAGCCACAAAAACAATAACACTAATATACGTAAACTTCTTTCCAAGAGGATTTGAACTTATGTGCGATGCTCCTTGTAGAAATAGTCCCCATGCACCAATTCCAGAAATACCAAACATCACATTACTTAGTGTAGATGGAGTTCTAAACAAATTTCCAAATCCAATGCAAGCAACAGGTAGTAAAAACATAAATCCAACTACTGACATTCCAAGAACAAAATCCAAGAAAGGATGTTTAGTTGCAAATTCTTTATCTTTTCTTAAAATTTCTCCAAACCTATAACTAATAGTATTTTTATTTATATCAAAATCAGTCTCTACTTCTACTCCCATTTCTTTCAATGCTTGTATTTGTGTTATATCAGCAATATTATTATCTAATACATTTAAATATTTTAAATTTTTTAATTTTTTTAATGATGTTATGTCTGTTATTTTGTTATTATTAATCCATATCTCAGTGAGACCTGTTAGTTCACTTAATGCTGTAATGTCTGAAATACTATTGTTTGATAAATAAATTTCTTCTAGGCATTTATTATCTTTCAATGGTTCAATACTTTCTATATTATTAAACAAAAACTCTGCAACCTTAAGGTATTTTAACCCACTTATAGAACCTATGTCTTTTATATTATTTTTATAACAAGTTATACCTTCTAGGTTTCTTAAATCTTTTACAAAATCTATATTACTAATATCATTTTCTTGAATATTTAATTCCACCAGACTTGTAATTTTTCCAATTTCCTCAATATTTTTAACTTTAATATTAACTAAATACAATGTTTTTAATTTTGTTAAATATACAAGCTTCGAAATATCCTTTAGATTGTTATTTATTAAAGTTAGTTCCTTTAGATTTATAACATATTCGATATTATCGATACTTTCAAGCTTACAACTTGCTAAATCTAAGGTTTCTATGTCTCTTAATTTAGCTATCTTTTTTGCTTTCATTTCCTTTTTTACAAACTTTGCAAGAATTATATTATCAAAAGACACTCCATCAATTTCTATAATTTTTTTAATAATCCTCAACTCCCCTCACATTCACCTTACCTACATACTCATTCATTATATCCCTAAACCTCAATAACTCCGCCACATCATATGCACTAAATCCTTTTTTTATCTGCTTATCGGACTCTTCATATTGTTGCAAATAGTATCTTTTTGCTCCGTTTATCCATTTTCCCATTTCATGAAAATTCTCTTCATCATGTAACTCACGTACTACTGTAGTTCTAAATTCATAATCAATATTTGAATCAATCAAAAGCTTTATAGATTCATCAACCTTTACTAAATCAGCTACATTTATATTTGTAGTTAGGCTATATTTTTCTCTAGAATTTTTTATATCCATAGCAACATAATCTAAGCTATTATTATCTAGAAGTTTTTTTAGCATTTCAGGATTAGTTCCATTTGTATCAAGCTTTACGAGTAATCCGTGATCCTTTATTTTTTCTATAAAATCTGGTAAATCGTCATATAAGGTAGGCTCTCCACCTGTGATACAAATACCGTCAAGCAGTTTTTTTCTTTTTTCAATATGTTCCCAAACCTCAGACTCAGTATATGTCTTTAAATTATTAGGAGTTAGTACCAGATCTCCATTATGACAGTAAGGGCATCTAAGATTACAACCACCTACAAAAATGGTGGTTGCAATCTTTCCTGGATAGTCTATAAGCGAAGTTTTTATTAGACCTTTTATATTCATTTATACTAGCCTCCTAGTCTAACATCAGCAGTCGTCTTCTTCTAGACAACACCCACAAACTTCAAATTCAAGTCTGTCTTTGAATTCCTCTTGCTTTGCTTCGTTCCAGTTTTGAACTGGTCTATGGTATCCTACTATTCTTGTCCATACCTCTGTCTTGGTGCTACATGTTGGACATTGGTGTTTCTCTCCTGTTATATATCCGTGATCTGGACATATAGAGAATGTAGGTGATACTGTAAAATATGGTATTGTAAAGTTATTCATAATCTTTCTAACTAGTGCTTTACACGCCTCAGGATCTTCTATTCTTTCTCCTAGGAAACCATGTATAACTGTTCCACCTGTGTACATAGTTTGTAGTGTTTCCTGCAATTCTATAGCTTCGAAGATATCAGTTGTATAGCCTACTGGTAGTTGCGTGCTGTTTGTATAGTATGGTATATCATTTCCAGCTGTTATTATATTAGGATATAATTTTTTGTCAAGCTTTGCAAGTCTATACGTAACTCCTTCAGCTGGAGTTGCTTCGAGATTATAAAGATTTCCTGTTTCTTCTTGATATTCAATGATAACTGTTCTCATGTACTCTAGAATACGCTCAGCAAAAGCTTTTCCTGTTTCAGTAGCAATACTTTCATTCTCACCTAAAAGATTCTTTATAGCTTCATTCATACCATTTAATCCTATTGTACTAAAGTGATTTTTAAAATATTCTCCAAATCTCTCATTTACAATGTCTAAATAAAATCTACTATACGGATAAAGCCCATTTTTCATATTCTTTTCAAGAATCTTTCGTTTTATTTCTAAAGATGCTTTAGCTAAATCCATCAATCGTCTGAGCTTTATGGTAAATTCGTATTCTGTTTTAGAGATATACCCAAGTCTAGGCATATTTATAGTAACAACTCCTATGCTACCTGTAAGTGGATTGGCACCAAATAAGCCTCCACCTCTTTTTCTAAGCTCTCTGTTATCAAGACGTAATCTACAGCACATACTTCTTGCATCGTCTGGAGACATGTCCGAATTCACGAAATTTGCAAAGTATGGTAATCCATATTTTGCTGACATCTCCATCACCTTGTTAACAACAGGTCTGTCCCAATCAAAATTTTTAGATATATTATACGTAGGAATAGGGAAAGTAAATATTCGTCCTTTTGCATCGCCTTCCATCATCACTTCGCAGAATGCTTGATTAAACATATCCATTTCTTCTTGGAAATCAGAATAAGTATAGTTTTCATATGACTTTCCACCTATTATTGCTGGTACGTTTTTTAAGGTACTAGGGCATAGTAAATCAAGTGTAAGATTGGTAAATGGTGTTTGAAAACCTACTCTAGTAGGCACATTCATATTAAATACAAACTCTTGCATAGCTTGCTTTACTTGTCTGTATTCTAGATTGTCATAGCGTATGAAAGGAGCTAAGTATGTATCGAAAGATGAAATAGCCTGGGCTCCGGCTGATTCTCCTTGTAACGTATAATAAAAGTTTACAAGTTGTCCAAGTGCAGCACGTAGATGTTTTGCAGGCTTACTCTCAATTTTTCCAGTTACTCCTGTAAAACCTTTAAGCAATAGATCTTCCAAACTCCACCCACAGCAATAAGTTGCAAAACATCCTAAGTCATGTATATGAAAATCACCTGTTATATAAGCTTCTTTTATAGCACTTGGATAGACTTTGTTTAGCCAGATATTTTTAATAACTTCTTGCGATATATGGTTATTAAGCCCTTGCAAAGAGTATCCCATGTTTGCATTTTCTTTTACCTTCCAATCGCTTTGGTCAGTATATTCAACAAATATTTTATCTATATCCATAACAAGACTTCTATTTTCTCGTAATTCTTGATGCTTTGCTCTATATACTATGTATTCTTTTGCTACCTGCTTCTCACCCATTTGCATAAGTGTATCTTCTACCAAATCCTGAATTTCTTCAATATTTGGATATTCATCCAAAGCTGAATTTTCATATTTTTTATTTAATATATATACTACCTTATCTGCTACAACATCTGAAAATCTTGCTAAATCCTCAGTTGTCCTGTCTGTATAGATACTCATAAATGCCTTTAATATTGCATTTGATATCTTTAGTTGATCAAACATTACTATATCTTGGTTTCTTTTTATAACATACTTTAACATGTATCTCTCTCCTTATTTTGTATTTTAGTATCTAGTTACGTAACTAGATACGTTGCTTTAGCTCTGTTAATTCATTCATAAATGAATCAATATCTTTAAATTGCTTGTACACCGATGCAAATCGCACATATGCAACCTCATCTAGGTCTTTTAGGCGTTCCATTATCATTTCACCTATTTTAGAGCTCTCAACCTCTTTACTATATGAGCTACACAACGTATTTTCAATATCATCTACTATGTCTTCCAGCTTTTGTATAGATACCGAGCACTTATTACAAGCCTTTATCAAGCCATTTAATAACTTACCACGTTCAAAGGGTTCAATTGTATTATCTTTTTTAATAACCATTATAGGTACAGTTTCTAGCCTTTCATAGGTAGTAAAACGTTTGCCACACATCTCACATTCCCTTCGCCTTCGTATAGCTTGTTTTTCAACAATAGGTCTAGAATCTATAACTTTAGTATCGATGTTTTTACAAAATGGACAATTCAATAATATCACCAACCTTTAAACAGTATACAAACACCGTTTTTATATTTTCCAATAAATAGCACAACATTTTGTGTGTGAACTAATAATATCAAACTAAATATAGTATGTCAATACTTTTTTTATTACAAAACTCTAAAAGTGTGTCAAAGTGTTGTAGGTATAAGAAAAACTTTTTTCAAAAAAATATGAACCTCTAAGGTTCGTATTTCAAATGCTATATATTGGATATATTATATTTTTGTTACAATATATTGTGGTACAAGTTTATTAAATAAATCTCATTATTTCTTAAAATAATCTTTTAGTTGTGAAAATAATTCGTTATTGGAACTTGTTCTTTTAGTCTCCTTTCTTTATATATCAGCTTTCCTTTTCAATGTTTCTGAGTATATTATAAACCCACTAGCAATTAAGGCTAATCCTGATCCTATTATTTGTTGCATGTTCATACCTTCTTTAAGAACTAAAGCCGATACCAACAAAGTTACAATCGGTGTAAATATAAATATGATATTAGCTTTTACTGCAGATAACATCGTTATACTTTTAAAAAAGGTTATGTTTGAGAAAGCATCTGCTATCAATCCTACAATTATTAATGCAAAAATTGTTTTAAAGTTTATTTGCAGCAGTAATTTAAACTCATCTACACATATAATTGTAATTAGAAAATATAATGCTACTAATAAATTTGTATTCATGCAAAACTCTAATGGATCAGATTCTTGGAAGAATTTTTTTATTCCTAGAGTATATAGCCCCCAAAACAATGCAGCTATTATAACAAGTATTAAGCCTAAATCTAAGGCATCTACACTTAATTCTGAAAAGTTAACTACAACTAACATAGAACTTATAAACGCAAGGAATATTGATATTACTCTGTACTTGCTTTTCAAGTGTTTTCGCTCTTCTTTTATAAATATGCCTATGAAGGTCATTGTTAAAATTGGTGCAATATTACTTATTACAAACGATGATAAGTTCGCTTGGGATAGTTTTATTCCATTAAGCCAAAATTGTTCATATAAGTAAAACATCAAAACAACTATAAATAATATCGTCATATCTTTTTTGTTATAGTTTAATATTTCAATCTTATCCTTTTTAGTAAGTTTTATATATGTATATAATACTATAAAACCTACAACAGTTCTTACAAAGATTTGTATATTGACAGTAGTACTTGTAGATAAAGATTTGAATATTATGGGACTTATACCCCAGATAAGCATGGTTATCAATACATAATAGTATCCTTTTTTCATTTGAAGCTCCTTTCAGACTTGACATTTAGTTCGTTCTACTGCAACACAACATTTTGTGTGTGAACTAATAATATCAAACTAAATATAGTATGTCAATACTTTTTTTATTACAAAAC